>Ga0209460_1000032_pt1 | contig 287090 bp, 225 predicted proteins | sample EBPBio132013_DNA_FD_185868 | JGI IMG/M metagenome (GOLD analysis project Ga0209460, IMG submission 185868) | Wastewater treatment Type I Accumulibacter community from EBPR Bioreactor in Madison, WI, USA - Reactor 2_5/13/2013_ DNA (SPAdes)... | ecosystem: Engineered > Bioreactor > EBPR >...
GTGGTTGTGCCCCACGCTGCTCCATCCCGAACCAGGCCGTGAACGCGACACACACCGAGGCTACTGCAGCACCCGCTGTGGGAACGTAGGGGGATGCGTACCGCTCCATAGAAATCCCACTGGACACTATCCAGTGGGATTTTTTATTGTTTTAGCAAATATTAAAAAAAACTCCTTGGTACAAAACCAAGGAGCTTTTGCATTTAGCTGCGGCGTTTGCGTCGCCTTGGCGAACGACGCTCGTTATTCGCCTCTGGCTTCGCTGATTCTGATTCGTTTTTCTCGATCGCAGGTGGCTTGTTTGATGCTGCTTGCGGCTGGTTGGACTGGACTTGCTGTTGCCCTTGATGATTGCCATTACCACCATTGCCGCGCCGTCGGCGGCGATTTGGTTGCTTCGGTTCATCAGGGTCATTCGTAGAGGGCTGACGACCACGCGGGGTTAGTTGCTCAGGCACGCCACCAAGCGATTGCTGACGCACTGTCGCTGGTAGTTTTGGCCGCTCAGGCGTTGGGGTCGTATCGCCTTTGCGCTTGAAGGCATGGCGTGGTTTGCGTTCGCTAGGCTCGTTGCTTGGTGTTGGGGCTGCGCTAGCCTCAGCATTGGCCGCTTCTGAGCGATTAAAGCGCTTCTGGCGCTCCGCACGATCAAAGCGTGGCCGTTGCTCGTTCGGATTTGTACGTTGTTCGCGTGGCTCTGGATTTGGCCGAGTTTGTTGGGCTGGTTTGGGGCGTGGTTTGGGCTTATCACCTGAATTTTCAGGATCTTCCTCGAAGGAGCGTAGCTCATCCAAGCCCCAATCTTCGTTATCCCAGTTGTTCAGCGTGGATTTAATCGTTTCGCCGACTGGACGGTTGAAGCGTTTTTGGGCAATTGGTGCGGCCTCGCCTTGTTCGAGCCGTTCGCGGGCAATCGCCCCGGCAGCGCCTGTCAGGGTTTCAAGTTGATCAGCTTTGAAATCGTGGTAATTACTTTCAATATCAACGGTAACGGTTTCGCGAATGGTATTGACGGCAACCACATAGCCAATGCCTTCGGGAGTTTTGACCTGCTCGCCACGGGTTGGCAGCTCGGCTTTAATCTCAAGATATTGCTCTTGTTCATATGAAAGACAGCAGAGCAAGCGCCCACAAACCCCCGAGATTTTTGAGGGATTGAGCGGCAAATCTTGATCTTTGGCCATTTTGACCGAAACACGGGCAAAGTCGGGCAAGAAGGTTGAGCAGCACAATGGCCGACCACATGGACCTAATCCACCCAACAGTTTGGCTTCGTCGCGTGCCCCAATTTGCCGTAATTCGATCCGTGCATGGAAAATTCGCGCTAGTTCGCGCACTAAATGGCGAAAATCAACCCGCTGCTGCGAGGTGAAATAGATCGTCAAACGGGTGCCATCAAAATTCCAATCGCTGCGAATCAGGCGCATTGGCAAGCGATGCACGCTAATTCGTTCGGCACAAATCCGCAATACATCATCGCGGCGCTCAGCTAGCACTCGCATGCGGTCGTAATCTTCGGTGGTGGGCTGGCGAATCACAGGTTTGAGTTCAGCAATCAAATCAGAATCGGGCAGATCTTCGATCGGTGCTGCCACTTTGCCTAGTTCTAGCCCGCGTACCGTTTCAACTACCACGGCATCGCCTAGCTCTAAATGATGTTGATTAGGGTCAAAATGGTAAATTTTGCCCGAATCTTTAAACTTAACTCCAACAACCAAGGGCATAAATCGATCCTAAAAAGTATGAAGGATGAAGGATGAGGAAGGAAGAATATTAAAACTATCAGAATATTCCCATAATCAATGAGCGTAGATAGTTGGTTGCACAATCCTATAAATGAGTGCTTGGAATAATTGATTGAAGTGATTCGAGATGATTCATCCTTCATCCCTCATCCTTCATCCTTTGAATAATTATCCTTCAAAGCCTTCGCTTGGGAGGTTTTTCCCCATGACGCGGAAGACTTGGACAGTTAGGGCTTTGCCTTTGAGTTGCAATGGCCCAACTTCCTGTACTTGGTAGCTCTCACCGAGCTTGGCAATCGTGGCTTCGCTGGTGTAGACGCTGTTTGGTTCGGCTTTGCCTTCAAGCCGCGAGGCAGTATTTACGGTGTCGCCATGGACAGTATACTCTAAACGTTCGCGTGTGCCGACGAGGCCTGAAATAACCCGCCCAGTGTTGACTCCAATTCGGATGCGGAAGTGTTTGCTGGCATCAATTTTAGCCATAAGCTTTTGATGTTGTACCAGCATATCTAGCGCTGTATCGATTGCACGTTGGGCGTGATCTTCATAATACACGGGAGCGCCAAAAAGCGCCATGATGCCATCGCCAATAAATTTATCGAGTGTGCCGCCATGCTCGAAAATCACATCAGTCATGACGCTTAGATATTCGTTTAAGAGGTTTTGTAGCTCCAGCGGCGGCAAGGTTTCAGTCATCGTGGTAAAACCTTGAATATCCGAGAACAACACGCTAGCATCTTGCTCAACTGGCTTCATGAAAATTTCGCCAGTTTCGTTAATTTGCTGGGCTACGGTTCGCGCTACGTCGGGCGAGAGAAAACGGGCATATTGTTGACGTAATTTTTCTTCGTTGCGAATTTGATCGGTCAGATTAGCCCGCTCGATGCCCAGTGAGGCTTGATAGGCGACTGCCGTCAATAATTCGCGATCGCGGATGCTAAATCGCTCTAGGCCCGGGCTATCGAGGTGAATCAAGCCCAAAACGCCAGCTCTCCCAATTAACGGTACACACAAGACTGAGTGAATATTTTGGCTGATGATGCTCTCCTGTGAGCCAAATTCCACCCGTGCATCGGATGTGAGCAGCGCCACGCCTTCGCGCAACACCCGCCGCGCAATCGTCGAGCTAATCGTCAGCGATTGGGTTTCGCTCGGCGCTCGGACGACCATCGGCACCAGCCCATCTTGGCGCGTCATCAGCAATAAACCACGTTCGGCGGGAACCAAACGCAGCACTTCATCCATAATCGTGTCGAGCAATTCGCCCAAATCGAGAATCATGTTGAGGCGACTGCTGACTTGATAGAAATTTTGCAAAATATCGTTAGCATCGAGATTGAGTTCGGGGAGCTTGCCCGATGAGACTGAGCGACTGTTGCTTTGCAGCGGCACAAGCTCTTCATCGGAGATAATCACGCTGGCCGCAGCTCGATCATCAAATTTAAGCTCGAATGGCCCGATGCTAATTAAATCGTTAGCTCGCAGAGCGGCTTCCTTCACCCGTAGCCCATTGACGAATGTGCCGTTGGAGCTACCAGTATCGCGCACAAAAATATCGCGGCCACGGGTTTCAAGCGAGGCGTGATGACGCGAGACATGCGGATGATTCAATACAATATCGTTTTGCCGCGAACGACCAATTTGTAGGCCGCGGCTGGTAATTGGAATATTCAGCGATTGCCCATCGATGGTCGCAAGCAAACGTGCCATGAAGTTCTTTCCTACTAGGTTGTTGCCTGATCAATGTGTGTGCAGTATAGCAGATGGCGCAACCATTAGACAGCAGGATTTTGCCGATTGTTGCTCACCCATCCTGATGATTTTGCGGCGATCTGGCAACAATAATTCGCCCTTATTCAATCATTAAAAGGTTGTAAAAATGACTCTTCTGTCAGATTATTGGTGGTGAAACGCCAACAATCAGCCTGGATTGGTTAACGGATCTCTGCCTAATTGCTGGTGAAATGCTCGGTTGGTCGGCGGGCAACGTGCTATAATCGGACTGTGGGATCAACCATAGCACAAGGAGGTGTTCAATGTCTGAACTCTGGAATAGCCTTAAGCAACAAATTGCCCAGCACAATTGGGGATTATTTGGGCCAACGAGCTATGTGCTGGGGGTTGATTTAGGCAGTTATGGCATTCGTGCGGTTGTCACTGATATTTGTGGGCAACACCTGTTCCATGCCGCCACCGAGCTTGCTCCTGAAAGCACCGCCACAACCGTGCTTGAACAAAGTTTTAGTTTGATTCACGAATTGCTTGAAACCAATAATGTGCCAAGCCAGCAATTGGTGCGGATTGGCGTGGGCTTTGGTGGCCCGGTCGATGCGCTACGTGGGGTTACGCGTCGTTCATATCGCATGGCTGGTTGGAACGATTTGAATGTTTGCGAGCAATTTGAAGCCGCTTTTGATGCTCAAACATTGATCGAAAATGATGCGAGCTTGATTGCTTTTGGCGAATATATGTTTGGCGCTGGCCGTGATGTCCAAGATTTATATTATTTGCATTTGAGCACAGGTGTTGGTAGTGGTTTGGTGCTGAATGGCCAACTGCATCGCGGCATAACCACCAGCGCAGGCGAAATCGGCCATGCCCGTTATTCCTTGAACCATCAGCGCGAAATTGAAGATTTGCTCTCGATTCGCGGCTTATTAGCCCGCGCCAATGAACTTGGCCTACAAACCGATGATCTTGATGTGTTGTTCAATGATGCCAATGCTGGAGCTAAAACGATTAGCGAAGCAGTTGAAGTGCTTGGTTTAGGCTTGGCTGGCGTGGTGCAATTGCTTGATCCAGCCTTGTTGGTGCTTGGCGGGATTGTCACGCGCAAGGGTGGTGATGCGCTGTGCAGCGCGGTCGAAACCCAAGTTAATCAATTAATTAGCCCAACGCCTCCGCGCCATATTGCAGTTGTGCACTCGTTGTTGGGAGCCGAAGCTGTGGCGATTGGTGGTTTGGCCTTGGCTTTGCAAAGCCTCAATCAATAGTTGCCCTCACCCCCTGCCCCCCTCTCCCGCACGCGAGGCGAGGGGGAATCAGCGTCGCATGACTGATGGGATGCCCATCGCCTGCCGCAGTGGGAGAGGGGTTGGGGTGAGGGAACTTATCTATTAAAAACCATAACCCCGCCGCAACTATTGAGGTTGCGGCGGGGTTGTCGCTGTTTATGAGTTAATTATCGCTGCGCAGCGAGCTACCTTGAGGTTTGAGCTGTGGAGCGTTATCATCGTGCAGCTCGTGGCGGTCGATTGGCTGTGGTGCTGGATTGCCCGCCAATTGCGGTGGCACGGCCTGCGGGCGTTCTTTGCCAGCAGTTGTTGCAGGCTGGTCGTGCGTATGGTCATGCTGCTCGGCTAAAAAGGCTTGATGAGCGGGATTTTTGGCTGCTTCAGCGGCCTCTTCGGCAATGTGGTTGAGCACAGGCGCAACGATTTTTTCAAGTTGCTCGTGTTTGGCGGCGATAACTGCATTTTTGCGTTCAAACGCCGCCCGTTCAGCGGCGACAACTTCGGGGCTAAAGTGACGTTCTTCATGCTCAGTCATACAATCCTCCTTGATTATGCTGACTCTGAACAAGCAAAGATTATGCCGTGGACAAAATAAGGACACAGGTATGCCTGTGTCCTTGGTGGGGAACCGAGCTAAGCGAGATTAAGCAGTCTTGCTGGCTGCATGGCTCACTTCTTCAAGCGTGAGCTTATGAACAAGCAGGTATTCGTAGGCACTGACGGCAGCGCGAACGCCATCGCCAATCGCGATTAACACTTGTTCACCAAGAACACTGTTGCTCACATCGCCAGCGGCAAAAATACCGTGGCAGGGCGAGCTATTATATTCATCAACAATCACAAAGCCATCTTCATCGAGCACATCGACGTTGCCATTGTTCAGGAAGCCAGTATTTGGCTGAATGCCAATATCGACAAATAGCCGATCAACCGGAATATGCTGCAACGATGTGCCGCGTTCAATCACAATCTGCTTGACCGAATTGATCCCCACGACATCACGGATGGTGGCTTGGGGAATAATTGTGACATTGGGCATGCGCCGAATGGCATCGACTAAAGGCACTTCGGGCAAATCTTCATCTGGGCTGACCCAATAGATATGGTTTGAGCCTAAGACGATTTCGGCGACCCCGCGAATTGTGCGGGGAGTTACGCCATAGACTGCCACCCGTTGGCCTTGGGTTTGATGGGCAAAGGTTGTGATTGAATAACCCAAACCCACCCCGAACAAATGTTGAATGCCTGGTAAGGGCAAGCGATTGGGAGCTGCACCGCTGGCAACTACGACCGAACGGGCATAGCGTTCGCCGTATTGTTGGGTATCGACCACAAACATGCCATTAGTTTTGCGCAGCCCGACAACCCGATCATTAATGTGGGCGACCGACGATTGGTGATTCGAAAGCTGGCTAATCAGCCGTTCCACTAGATCGTGTCCGGGCAGAACGTTGATCGTGCCGTTGACGGTACGGTTATGCGCCCAGCCAGCTTTGCCGCCGAGGTCGGCGTAAATCATCAGCGTGCGTAATTGCTTGTTTTGGGCATAAAATGCCGCAGCCAATGCCGATGGTCCGCCGCCAATGATCAAAATATCGTACACGATACTCATGGTCGCGCTCCTATTCGACGATTAGCGCTGTAACCATCCCAAACATGCCGTGTTCGCTTTCGGCGTGTGACAAAATGTGGCAGTGGAAGGCCCAGACACCTGGGTCAGTACAATCAACAATCACATCCCAGCGTTCGCCTGGTGCGACGTTGAGCGTATCGCACATGTATGGTTGGGGTAAGTTCCAGCCATCTTTGGCAAACACCAACTGGGGCAAGCCGTGCAAGTGCATTGGGTGAATCATCAAGCCTTCATTCATATAGCGAATGCGAATTTTTTGCCCCAATTTGGCGGTCAATGGTTGGGTTGCTGGGAAGCCTTTGCCGTTGATGGTGAAGCCTTGGGCTGTATCATTCAGCACCAAGATAAATTCTTTGTCGGATGCAGGATCTTTGCTCTTATCTTTTGGCTCAACGATAAATGGCCCAAGCAAGCCCATTGAAACTTGTTTGGTCGAGTTATGGTGCGAGTGATACATATGCGAGCCAGAGTTGCGCACCGTAAACTCATAGGTATAGGTTGAGCCAGGCGTGATTGGCGGCTGAGTGATAAATGGCACACCATCTTGATTGTTGGGCACATACAAACCGTGCCAGTGAACGGCGGTGCTTTCATCAAGCTTATTGGTGACCAAAATCCGCACTTTGTCGCCTTCGGTGACGCGAATTTCTGGGCCAGGCAATTGACCGTTATAGGTCCAAGCTTCAAGTTTGCGGCCTGGTTCAACTTCCCACATGGTTTTTTCGCAGGTCAATTCAAAAACTTTTACATCGCCTTCCATGCGATATTCGAGGGGCTGCATGCTCAGGCCTTCGGTTTTTGCTGGGAACAGCTTAACCCCGGCTTCATGCATCTTGTCCATTTCTTCCCATGCTTTTAGCCCGCTGTCGGTGGTAGGAGTTCCAGCATTGCCAGTGCTATTATGGCCACCATTGCTATGATCGGTGCCTGCGGCAGCGGTCGTGGCACTTGCTGGTGGTACGGTTGCTGGCTCAACAGTTAGCGCACTTTCGCGGCCACATGCGACCATGGTTCCTGCGGCTGCCGCCATCCCTGTCCAGCGCAAGAAGCTGCGGCGCGAGGTTGGGGCATTTAATACTTGTTCGATAGGTTGTTGTTCATTGCGATCCATGATCGTGTGTCCCCCTAAATTACACGGTATATCGTCCTTGATATGGATGTAGTGTACTTGCCAATGCCCAGCCCAAACTATAAGATTTGTCTACCGTTCGTTGTTGTTTGGCTACTTTTGTTGTGTTTGGGGATTGGTTGTTGGGGATCGGGGGGCGGTGGTTAATCTAGATAAGATGCAAGGGATCAGGATTCAGCGTTCAGGGAGATGTTAACCGCGAAGAACGCGAAGATCACGAAGATCTAGCGCTCTACACGATATGCTGCTGACCCCTGACCCCTAACAACTGCATCCTCGTTTACGACCGTTCGAATGGATCAGCCATATAGGTGATACCAAAGATCATTACTAGAATGACTAAGGAACTCAGCATCATGAGACGCATGGTTGTGCGAAAACCGCGTGGATCGGCAATAATCTGCGGGATAAGATAGATAAGTAGGCCTAAGAACGCTACAATTAACATCCCATTCAATGCCTTAACCCAGGTTTTATACTTAAGCATCTGTTGGCAGTTGGGGCATTTAAGCTGAAACGGATTGGTACTCATCAAGAAGGTGTTTAAACCGATTGGTGCCTGGCAGTGTGGGCATGATTTGCTAGCCATATGGTTCTCTCTCAACTAAGTGGCGATATGGCTATCCTACCATAGACTAACAGTAGTGTGCAAATAACTATTGTTTTGTGATAAGAACATAGGGGATCGGGGATCGGAGTGTAACGCAGAAAATAAGACTGAGGAATGAAATGAATGGCTCTGGGCTATCGGAGTATTTTTCGTGTAATTCGTGGCTAAAAAATTTACCTTCGTGCTTTAAAAAATGCCCCAACACCACCCAAAATTAAGTGATGCTGGGGCATGGCTCCTTCTCAAGCGAAAAAGTTTAGAGTGGTTGGCCGCGTTCGGCAGCTTGTTCGACCGCCCGAACCAAGAAGATTGGCCGTTGGCTGCTGCGAATCAGCTTGGTTGCTACGCTGCCCATCCACATGCGGCTGAAGCCACTGCGACCGTGGGTTGCCATAACGATCATGCTGGCAACTGCTTCTTGGGCAATTTCGTCGATCATTTCGGCGGGTGTGCCGCTCACGACGAGATGGCGGATGCGTAGCCGTGGCGTTTGTAGTGATTGCTCAAGCTGTTGCAAATATTTCTGAGCTTGGTCGCGGGCTTGGGCTTTTTCGCCAGCGCTCCACATTGGCACAATCCCCGATTCGATCAAACCTGGATCGTCGATGCCTGGGGTGACACTTAGCAAGACCAGCTCAGCGCTATGGGCCTCGGCTAGTTGACTGGCCAAGGGCAAGGCTTGTTCAGCAATGGCTGAGCCGTCGAGTGGCACAACAATCGTGCGCAATTCTGGCGGAATTTTAAAGGTTTCGACTTTGCGTTCATCGCCATGGATGACCAAAATTGGCACTGGCGTAGCTTGGACTAATTTTTCCGCAATACTGCCGAGTACCCAACGCCCAAACCCACTGCGACCATGGCTGGCGAGCACAATTTCGCGCACGCTATTTTGTTCGGTCGCAAATTGGACAATTGCTTGGGCTGGTTCGCCATCAAGCACGGTTGTTCGGATCGCCAAGCCTTGTTGCTCATAACGAGCTTTGAGTTCATCAAGGTAGGTTTGGGCGGCTTGACGTTCGTCGGCTAACCATTGACGGCTATCGACAGCGCTTGGCACTGGCCATTCGTAAGCCGGAACTAGCGGTGGATAGCCAATCACCCGAACTAAATGCAAAACACTGCTGTTGCGGCGAGCTAAAACCACCGCATAATCCAAAGCTTGTTCCGCTAACAGTGAACCATCAAGTGGAATCAACATTTGGCGTTCCATAACCAATCCTCCTTTGGATTGGAGAGCGACATTGCTCTCAACAAGGTGATCAAGTTCACCGAGTAGGGGGGCTAACGAGCTAGGTTTTTCCAAATATGAAGTGATTGGCAAGTTGCGTAGGCGTTGCCGCATGCTTGGGGAGCTACCCGAAGCGACCACGGCAATGGCTGTGGAAGGTTGCTCTTCGCAAAGTTGTTCGAGTAAGCGCAACCCATGCAGCCGATATGGCGCGGGGTCAATCACGACTAGGTTGGGGCTATAAGCCTGAACACTAGCCCAATCAGCTTGTTTAACAATATTGACTTGGACGTTCTGGCCCCAACGCCGCTGAAATCGCGCGGCAGTTGTTTGGGCTGAACCTTGATCTGGGTCAATGATCACGATTGAGTAGCTCATGGCCTGCTATCCTTGTTATCACTGTAGATAGTGTAGAACGGATAGCCTGTCAATCGGGTTAAGAGAGGATAACCAAATGGTGTTAAAATCCTTACCAATAGCAAAAGCCACGTTTCGCCATTGAATCGTGGCGGCTTGAGTGTTCAGTTTGCGGTTTAGAGCAGCACGCTGTAGGCGCGTTCAATATCGGCTTGGTTGTTAATATCGGTTAGGGTCTCGCTTGGAATGGCTTCATCAACCGTGAGCACCATAATTGCTGTGCCGCGTGGGCTTGAACGGCCAACGTGCATCGCCGAAATGTTGATATCAGCCGTGCCCAGCAATGTGCCAATCCGCCCGATAAAGCCAGGCCGATCTTGGTGAAAAGTGAATAACATTGAGCTGGTTGGCACCAAATCGAGCCAAAATTCGTTGATTTGGACGATATGAGCCTCGCCACGTACTACCGTTCCACCGAAGGTATGCACCACACCATCGCTGGTGGTCACCACCAATTGCAACAATTCGGTGTAGGTTTCAGCATCGGGGCGATGAGTTTCGTTGATGGTTAAGCCGCGTTCGCGAGCCAAGAATGGCGCATTAACCGGAGTAACCCGACCTTCTGAGCCACCTTCGAGCAAGCCTTGCAAAACTGCTAACTTAATTGGTTCGCTGGTCAGGCCTGCCAAGGCACCGTTGTAGACAATTTGATACGATTGGGCTGGCAGATCGACCAATTGAGTGCTGAGCCGAGCTAATTTGCGGCCAAGATCGAGATATGGCCCAACGATTGCCCACTCTTCAGGAGCGACAAACGGCGCGTTGACGGCATAGCGTGGCGAGCGGCCAGCCAATACATCAACGATCCCTTCGGCCACATCGGCGGCGGTCAAGGCTTGAGCTTCTTCGGTTGAAGCGCCTAAGTGTGGCAAGACAATAGCTTTGGGGTGGGTGACGATGGGGCCAGTTGGTGGCTCCTTGGCAAATACGTCAAGGGCTGCGCCGCCAAGGTGGCCTGATTCCAAGGCTTCAAACAAGGCTTCTTCATCGATCACGCCGCCACGGGCACAATTGATGATATAGCTGCCTTTTTTCATTTGGCTCAAGCGTTGGGCATCGAACAAATTGCGCGTGGCATCGATCAATGGAATGTGCAATGAAATAACATCAGCGCGGCTGGTTAATTCATCAAGCGTCACTGGGGTCACGCCAAGTTGAGCTGCACGTTCAGCATTGATAATTGGGTCGTAGGCAATAATATTCATTTCCAAGGCGCGGGCGCGACGGGCAACTTCTGAGGCGATTCGGCCAAAACCGACCAATCCTAGAGTTTTGCCGCGAACTTCCCAACCGCCATATTTGCTGCGTTCCCATTTGCCATTTTGCAAGGCAGTGTGGGCTTGGGGAATGTTGCGGGCGAGACCAATCATCAAACCAATTGTCAGTTCGGCGACTGCAATACTGTTTGATGCTGGAGCGTTGACCACCAAAATTCCTTGCTGATTGGCGGCAGCCAAATCGATGTTGTCAACACCCGTCCCGGCGCGGCCAACAACTCGAAGTTTGGTGCCTGCTGCAAGCACTTTAGCGGTAACTTTGGTTTGCGATCGCACGATCAAGGCATCGTACTGTGGCAAAGCCTCCAACAGGGTTTCTGGTGTTAGATCAAGACGAACATCAACCTCGGCGACCTCTTTAAGCGCCGCAAGGCCTTCGGCACCAATCTTCTCCGTGACCAGGATACGATCCATGAGGTAGTTACTCCTGTGGTAGTAAACAAAAAAGGGCAGATGGACACGCTCTGCCGCTGCCAGCACTGGCTGATGGGAGTTTTGTGTATTGTATCACAAGCCACAAACCACGCTGTTGGCGCAATGTATCGGCCAATGTATCTCGCGGTGTATGTGCTGCCACTTGCGCCGATTTATACTGCCAGCATCAACACAAGGAGCGAGCAATATGAACCACCCAACCATTCAAAAAGATACTGGTGCATGGATCGCCTTTACCTGGATTTCGTTCTTCATTTCGATTGTGGCGTTGCTCTTGGGCATTTATCATGCGCCAGTCGATATTTGGGTCAAGAGTTTTTTGGCGGTTGCTGCCTTGTTTGCGATTGGTAGCACCTTTACCTTGGCCAAAACTATTCGTGATAACTCGGAAGCCAGCAAAATGATTAATCGTTATGCCGATGCCAAAACCGAGCAAATCATCTCCAATTATGAGATCCGCGCTTCAGTCTAATGAAAGTCAAAAGTCAGAGGGCAAAAGTCAAAAGGGATTAGGATTCAGGGATCAGGGGCTAGATGTTAACGTAGTGGCGTAGAGGGTGAATGGCTACAGGCTATAGGCTATTGGATTTACAGCATTGGAATAGCAAGGAATGTCCGATAGTCTATAGCCATCAGCCCATAGCCTCTTTTTCGTGCTCTTTGTGCCCTTCGTGGTTAAAACTGGCCCCTGATTCCCAGCCCCTGAATCCTAGTGTGCAAACTCCTGCTGATAAATTGCTTGAACTTTGCTCAAAACTGCGTGGGCTTGCTGTGCTGCGGGAAGTGCCGTCGGCTTACCTTTATTGATGAAACTGCCACTTGGAAATTGCTGCGGATTGAAGGCAGCGTTATACAAACGTTCAGCGCCATTACTAGGATGTTTAAACAGCAAGCCGTGAAAAGGTCGCAGCCACCAAGGCAAGCCATTATTGGTTTTGATCGATCCTCGATTACCCCCAGGACAAACACTGTAGAGTTTAATGCCTTCTTTTGCCAGTTGTGGCGCAAGCGCTTGGTTCCAGAGCGAGAGCGCTAATTTGGATGTTGCATATGGCCCAAAGAGCTTTTTGAAGCTTTGCGGTCGTTCAAGTTGAGCGATCTCCAGTTTTCGAAGTGCCAACAGCACATTCGATGAGGTATTAATGATCGTTTTGTGCTGGCCACGTAACAGCAATTCTTTCAGCTCCATAGCGATGATATACGGCACGACGCTCTGTAATTCGAAGCTTAATTCGCGCCCTTGCGGCGAAAAAACCAGTTGCTCAGTTGCCCTTCCAGCATTGTTGAATAGCAAATCGAGGCTAGTTTCTTGCTGTTTAATTGTTTGTAAGGCAGCGCGAAGCTGAGCAAAATCGCTGATTTCGGCTTGATAGCTGCGGAGTTTGCCCGCAGTTTGCGCTGCTTGAAGAATTGGCTCGTTCATGGGAAACTGTGAACGCATCAATCCAATGACTGCCCAGCCTTCGCCGAGCAGCCGTTTGGTCAGTTCGAGGCCAATACCTGAGTTTGCTCCGGTGATCAAGGCGGTTTTTGATGGCGATTGGCTTGGCATAGATGCTCCATTGATTTATTTTATAGAACGCTATAAAATAAATCTACTGGATGTTTTGTGGAATGTCAAATTTTTATAGTGATCGATAGATAATTATGGCAGCAACCAGAGCGCGAGGCCGACCGCGCACCTTTGATCGGCAAGCAGCCCTTGATGCGGCGATGGAACTGTTTTGGCGCTATGGCTACGAAGGCACATCAATTGCCGATTTGACTGCGGCGATGGGCTTTACGCCGCCGACCTTGTATGCAGCATTTGGCTCGAAAGAAGATTTATATCGCGAGGTGATTCAGCATTTTTTGCTGCGCAGCGAATACCAACGCCTAGAAGCGGCCTTGAATCAACCTAGTGCCTATGCTATGTTGCGCTACTATTTATATGCTGCTGCCGAGAGTTTTACCGACCCAACCACCCCGGCTGGCTGTATGGTTTCTACGGCGGCTTTACAATGTGCGGTCGAAAACCAATCAATCGTCCAAGCAGTAGCGCGGATTCGGCACGAAATGTTTGTGGTATTCGTCGAGCAGCTTGACTTAGCAAAACATAATCATGAATTGCCAGCGACCAGCAATTCGCTGGCATTGGCCAATTTCTATACTGCGGTTCTCCAAGGGATGTCGGTGCAAGCAATCGATGGGGCCAGCAGCGCCGATTTGATTGCGGTTGCCGATCTTGCGCTGAGTGCATGGCCAGGTGAAAAGTCAGAAGTCAAAAGTCAAAAGTCAAAAGCATAAAGGGATCAGGATTCAGGGATCAGGGGTTAGATGTTAACGTAGCAGCGCAGAGGGGATTTAGGGATCAGGGGCTAGTAATTAGGAATCAGGATTGGTGCTTGGGCTAGCTAATTCAAATCTGATCCCTAGCCCCTGATCCCTAAATCCCCTCACCCTTCGTGGATCAAAACTCAATCTCTGTTCTTCAATATGCTATACTTGGGGCGTGTCTGTAGGAGACTGAACCGTGTCAACAAGTATTGCTTTTGCCCTCTTTTTTGTCTTGCTTAGCCCCATTTTGACTGCGATTTTGCTGCGGTTTCTGCGCACCCGCCTAAGTGCTTTGCCATTTTATTCGATTGCAGGAGTGCTTTTCGGGCTGGCGGCAGTTGCCGCGATTTGGCTGGTCAGTCAGCATCAAGCCAATGTTCAGCTTGGCAGTTTGGTGCTTATCCAACAGCAAGGTATCGATTTGGAAGTACCGCCTGAGGCCGAACCAACCGCTATGCCAACCCAAGTATTACCAACCTTGGCGGCTACTGCAACCCGTTTAGCTCCAACCGCAACAACCCGCCCAAGCGCTACGCCAACCGACCAACCAACCGCAACTACCGAAGCTACCGCTGAACCAACCGCAACCAGTGAGCCAAGCACTACGCCAACTGCCGAACGCCGTACCTACACGGTTGAAGATGGCGACACGTTACGCTCAATTGCTGAAGCTTTTGATGTAACGATTGCTGAATTGCTCGAAGCCAATGATCTCACGCCGCAACAAGCTGATCAGCTTCAGCCAGGCGATGTGTTGATTATTCCTTAGTGAGGTTTTGTGCGCATTATTGGCTTATTGCTGGGCTTGTGCTGCTTGGTTGGTTGTGCATCCGCTGCGCCAAATCCCACAGCTAGCCCAGCTGTGGCAATTGCTACCCCAACGACTTTTAGCATAACCGCAACGGCGCATGCTCCAACGCCGATCAGCTTAACCGCTACGCCGATGGCTTTGGCCTTGACGTGGCAATCCTACACAGTTTATCGGGTTGAGGCTGGCGATAGTTTGGAATCAATTGCTGAACGTGGGGCAAGCTTCCCCTTATTTATTAGCCGTTACAATCGACTGAATCGCCCAATTGGGGCGGGCCAGTTGTTGATTGTGCCACGTTTGGAAAGCGATCAGCCGAATAGTTTGCCTTCAACTCCTCTGTTGATCAGCCGTGGCTTTACTAGCCAAGCATGGGTTGGACTAAGCTGTGATTTGAGTGTGGCAGCCGCACCAATCGAACCACTATTAAAAACCCTTGCTAGCCAATCGATCACGATGACTTTTTTTCTGGATGCTGCTTGGATTGAGCAAAACCCGCAAGCGTTGCAACAACTCGCTGCGGCTGGCCATGAACTGGCGAGTGGCCTTGCGCTTGCGCAAATTGAGCCTGAAACAGTAGCCCAAGCTTTGAATCAAACCGAAACTGCTTTGACTAACCAACTTGGAATGGATGCCTCGCTGCGCCCCTATTTGCGAATTTGGCAGCAACCGAGTAGCCAAGCCTTAGCTGAACTTGCCGCTCAAAACGGCTATTTGTTGCTCGATAACGCCCAAGCACGCGATGCATTGGCATTGGCCGAGCAGTTAATTCAGCCTGAGCAAGCAGCAACGTATCGTGGGGAATTGCTTGTGCTTGATTGTGCTGACCCTGCGCTGGCTGAAGCCTTGCCGTTAATCATTGAGCGCTTACAGCAAGCTGGTTTGCAGCTGCGCAGTATTGCGGAAATGATGCAGCCATGAGTTTGTTGTTGGCACTGTTGCCGTTGTTTGGCTTGGCACTCGTGGCCGATGGCTTAGTTGCCGCCAAGCGTTGGCAGGTGGCTTTGGCTTGGTTGATTGGGTTGGCGAGTGTGCTTAGCCCGAACCTAGCGCTTTCGGCGTTAGCTTTATTACTCGTTGGTGGTTTGCTTGGCCAAACCTGGGCGCAACGCTTGAGTGGAGTTCCCTCGGCGTTGGGTCTTGCTTGGCTCGGCTTAAATGCTGATAGTTGGTCGTGGCAAGCTGCGAGTGTGGCGGTTCAGCTCAACTCAATCCATATCGGCCTGATTCTTGTAGGGGCTGCTTTGGCTTTTGGCTGCTGGCCATGGCCCGAGCAGGCAACACCACCTGCTAGCACATTGGCCTTAGCTAACCTTACAATCGTATTGCGCTTGTATAGCCTTGTGCCCTTAGATTGGGCTTGGACAGCGGTCGCGGCCCTGATCGGAGCTGGCTCGGCACTGTGGTTTGCTTGGCAATTGTTGCCGCCGCAAGCTTTAGAGCAACGCCGCCGTTTGGTTGCCCAAGTGCTGTGGTGTTTGGTGTTGGCTACTAGTTTGTTGGCCAGCGAAGCCGGAATCGCGGCGACATGGGCCTTGGCCTTGGTGGCATGTTTGGCGCATCCGTTGTTGCAACAATATAGCAATGTGGCAAGCCTCGTTCCATTGTGGATGGCGCTCTGGCTGACGGCGGCGGCTAGTTTAGCTGGTGGTTTGGCTTTATTGAGCTGGCTGTGCTGGCTGGTGCTTATGCTGCTGACCCTGAGTACGTTTCGCTTGCCGCCCCAAATTTCGCGCTGGCAATGGCCCTTGATGGCGCTACAACTGGCGGCTGGTTTGGGTATGCCTTTCTTGCTTGAATTGTTGCTCACGCCGGTTTGGCGTGAGCTTGGGGCGGGCTTGACCGTGTTTGGGCGGCTCGATATTGCACCATGGACAGGCTTAGCGACGCGTAATCCTGGCTCGCAGGTGGTGGCAACCTTGCCTTCGGTGGTGCTCGCAGGCTTGTTGCTCGTTGGCATTGCCATCAGCTATTTGGCCCATCGTTGGCGCAGCCATATGACCAATGCCGACCGTGAGCCGTTGCGTGAGCAAACCGTTTGGCAATTGGTGCGGCGTGGTTTGCCATGGGGGAGCAAATCACGCGATGAGTAGCGAAGCATGGCGTTTGGGCGTGGCAGGCCAGTGGCAGCGTTTGTTGCTCTACCCTGGTGGCTTGAGTGCGCTGGTGATGGTTGGCTTGGGTTGGTTGGTTTGGCGTTGGCTGACCCCACGTCAAAATCCGGTTGGCACTGAGCACCCATTTGATTGGCTGCTTGTGCCATTGCCATTGTTGGCGCTTAGCCTCTGGCCATTTGCTGAATCCAGTGAACTGCGGGCGACGCTTGATTTGTTGAGTTATTGGTTGTTGCTCGATGCGCCATTGCTCTGGGCGATTGGCCAAGATTGGCGTAATGGAGCCTTGGCGGGCTTACGTGCGGCGCGTTGGTTGGTTGGTTTGATTACTGGTTGGCCGCTGCTGGGCTTGGTTGGCTGGATCATTGCCAGTTTGCATGGTGGTTTGCTGCCTAATGATCTGTTGATTTTGGGCGAGGGTTGGCTGGGTTGGCTGGCATTAGCACTCTGGTTGGCTGGCTTGTTGCCCTATCTCCAACTTGGTGCTTGGGAAACTGCACCAACCCAAGGGGCGTTGGCTTGGGCCTTGGGGGCACGCCGTTTGGGTCATTTGGCACTGCTGGCTTGGCTATTGCAAACCCAATTTAAGTTGGCTTGGCTTGGCTCAATTTGGGGTTTTGGCGCTTTGTTGTTGGGTTTATGGTTGCTGCTGCTTGGCTTGACCTCTTGGTTACGACGCTATTCGCAGTCGCAAGCTGGGGCGTGGATGTGGAGCGGAGCACTGGTTGGATTGCTAGGCTTTGGCTTGAGCAGTTGGTTCAATCGCTAAACCCCAATATAAACTAGTTTGTTCGATGTGGTAGTGTTGAATGCCTGCTGCTTGCAGCATTGATTGAATTTCGCTGCTGCGCCAGGCGCGTAGCACTGATAGTGGGCCATCATGCTTGCCAAGGCTGGTCAGCGGGCCTAATCCAACCAACCGTGCACCCCAATAGCCCAACCAACTGCGCTGAAGATCAACAATTACAATGCCACGGCGAGCCACCCGTTGTGCTTCACGCAACAGGCCAATCACGTGATCGCTGCTGCAATGATGCAGCATTTGGGCACAAAAAACGATGTCGATGCTTTGATCGGCGAATGGCAACGCTTGGCCTGCACCAACCAAAGCTTGCTGATTGCTGGCAACAATCGTGTGGTTGAGATCAAGGCTGAGCGTTTGTAATGATTGGCTTTGCTGCTGGCTCGCTGCTTGGAGCCAACGCCCAATTTGGCCATTGCCCGACCCAAGATCGAGCAAACTCGTGTGGTTTTGTAAGAATGGCTGCAACAAGCGCCAACCTAAACGATAACCACCGCTCAAACGATAGAGCCAAGCCATTTCGGCCAAATTGGCGCTCAATTCAGGATGCTCAGTTAATGCGTCGAGCAACTCAACTGCTTGTGAACGTTGAGGAATCCAAGCCATATTATTCCTTGTGTGCTATCAATTAATTGCTGACCCTCGGTATAATACCGCCTGATGCATTGTTCTGGTGCATGGCTATTGATGGAATGATTATGCGTTTGCAGCGTTCTTGGCTCAGCTTTGCGATTCTTTTTGGCCTGATGGGTTTGGGCTTGGGGCTGCGACTCGCTGCGTGGCATTGGCATGAATTTCGGCCACTGGGCGGCGATGAGCGCGAATATTTGGATTTGGCAATTGCCTTGGCCCAAGGCAAAGAATACTACGATTTGCAATTTATGCGGCCACCGTTGTTTCCCATGGGCTTGGCAGCGTTGGTTTGGCTGTTCGATGGCGATTTACAGGGCTTGCGGCTGATCAACGCCTTGATCAGCACCGCCACGATTCCCTTGGTTTGGTGGTGGGCACGGCTGTTGCTACGCCGCAACGATTTGGCTTTGATCGCCGCTGGTTTGACTGCTGGCTCATTTACTTTGGCCTTGAATGCAACCGAATTGCTCAGCGAAACCGTTACGTTGGCGGGCTTGATGCTGGTGTTTGGCTTGTTGATGTTGGCCTTGCGTCGCCCACAATTGCGCTGGAGTATTGCCGCTGGCGTGGCGATTGCGCTTGTTAGTTTAATTCGCTCGGTGGCATTGCCGTTGTTGCCATTAGCCTTATTATTGCTATGGCGTAGCGATAATCCGCAGCGCTGGCGGCAGATGCTTGGTTTGCTGGCCGCAACCATTCTGACGCTTGCTCCATGGACAATTCGCAACGCTCTGACCTATGATGGCTTTATTCTGATTGATACGACTGGTCAGGAAAATCTCTGGCTTGATAACGATCCACGTGGCCGCGATCTGGTTAAAGCAGAGTTATATGCAATGGGCGATGCGCGAATTGAGCGCAGCCAATTGGCCTCACAACAAGGCATCGCGGCGATAACCCAGAACCCTGATTGGTTTTTGGCCAAGGTTGGACGCGAATTTTGGCATAGTTGGGGCTTAGAGCATAGCGACGATTTGCTTGCGCGACGAGCGATTTGGCGACCAGCTAGTGAAGTTTGGTTGCGCTTGCTCTTGGGTGATGCTTGGTGGTTGTTGCTGATTGGTTTGGGCTTGGCTGGTATGTGGTCGCTGCCCTGCGAGCGTAATCTCAAGCTCCTGCTCGCGGCGTGGGTTGGCTATACCGTGTTTACGGCCTGCCTGTTTCATGTGGAATATCGCTATCGTTTGCCGTTGTTGCCTGTGCTTTTGCCCGCTGCTGCTTGGCAAATCCACCAATTGCGTTGGGCTTGGCCGCGACCACGCCAATGGTTGGCGCTGGCAACCGGCGCAAGCGTGGTAGCCTTGAGTTTGAGCTATGCCAATTATCCCCAACAGGCTTGGCGTTTAGGCCAAAAACATTGGTATTTGTGGCAGGCCGAGCAACATTTAGCTGATGCGACCGCCTTGCCAGCTACCATGAACGAGCAAGCTAGCTCAGGTGTGGCGATTTTTGAGGCCCAATCGGCGGCCAGCAATGCCTTGCGCTACGATCCTGAATCAGCGTTAGCACGGGTGGTGTTGGCGCGAATCGCCTTTGTCAGCCAGCAACCAAGCGTTGGCGCAGAGCAATTGCGTTTGGCGATTGACTATTTGCCAGCCCATGCCTATGCTCATTTATTGTTAGGCGATTATCTGCGCCAGCAAGGCCAGCTTGAGGCGGCTACGGCTGAATTGGCCTACGAAACCAGTTCGACCGAAGATCTGCAAGCATGGTCACGCCAACGTATGCAATTTATTCCCATCACCAGTACGCTCGATTTGGGCAATGGCCTTGATTTGGGCTTGATTGACGATTGGTATGCTGCCGAGGATGGTAGCCGCTGGTTTGGCGATCAGGCCACAATCTGGTTGCAAGCGCCTAGTGATGCCAATTTGTTGCGCTTGCGGATTGCTAGCCAACGTCCAACCAGCTTGGCCGCACCAAACGTGAGTATCTTCGCTAATGGGCAATTTTTAGCCGAAATCGCCATCGACTCAGCGTGGGCGACCCATGAAATTGCTTTGCCAAATAGTTTACGTAACATACCATTAGCAATTGAATTACGTAGCAGTAGCACCTTTGTACCGCACGATCTAGAGCCAACCAATCCCGATGGACGCGATTTAGGGCTGCGTGTCGATTGGATTGTTGTGGAATAGGCTGTGGGTGAGGCCATATTTCTGACTTGAGGCGGGACGGAAGGATGGTGATCACTCAGAGTCCAAGTGGCCAATAAACCTCAATTGATTAACTAGTCTGTAATCCTATTGATTTAAACTTGATGAGGATAGAGACAAGCAGCAACATTTAAATTTTAGCATCAGAGGGCAGCAAACGATGAAGTTGATCGATTTACCCTATAGCTCACGGCGCATGCCAGCGATTGCGCGGCGTTCGATGGTAGCGACCAGCCAGCCACAGGCGGTTTTGGCTGGCTTATCGATGCTTGAACGTGGCGGCAATGCCGTCGATGCAGCGATTGCCGCCGCCGCAATGTTGACGGTCGTCGAGCCGACATCGAACGGAATTGGCAGCGATGCTTTTGCCTTGGTCTGGGATGGCCGCAAATTGCATGGCCTCAATGGCTCAGGGCGTGCGCCGCAAGCGCTCAGCCTAGAAACCATGCTCCAAGCAGGCCATCAACAGATGCCAGCCTATGGTTGGCCGAGCGTAACTGTGCCTGGTACGCCGCGAGCTTGGCACGATCTGCATCAACGATTTGGGCGCTTAAATTTTGAAGAAGTGCTGATGCCAGCAATTAGTGCCGCCGAAGATGGCTTTGCGGTTACGCCGATAGTCTCGCATTATTGGAATTTGGCCTTGCGCCGCTACGAAGCCATGACCGACCCCGCAACCAGTGCTTGGCTTAACACCTTTTCCTACCGTGGGCGTGCGCCTGGCGCTGGCGACATGTGGCGTTCGCGGCGACAATCGCGTACCTTGCGCCGGATTGCTCAAACTGGCGCTGACGATTTTTACACCGGTGAATTGGCTGGGCAAATTGTCGAATGGGCGCAGCAAACTGGCGGTTTTATCAGCGCCGCCGATTTAGCGCAACATACCAGCACTTGGGTTGAGCCAATCAACACTAGCTATCGCGGCTATCAAGTCTGGGAAATTCCGCCGAATGGTCAAGGTTTGGCAGCACTGATGGCGCTGAATATTCTAGAAGGCTTTGATCTGAGCCATACCACCCGCGATACCATTCAAGCGTATCATATGCAAATCGAAGCCATGAAATTAGCCTTTGCTGATGCCTATCGCTACATTGCCGACCCTGAGCATGTTGAAGTGCCAACCAAACAATTGCTTTCTAAGCGCTATGCTGCTAGCCGCCGCAGCCTGATTGGCGAGTATGCGCTTGACCCACAGCATGGTCAGTTGCCCCAAGGTGGCACGGTCTATCTGTGTGCGGTCGATGGCGATGGCATGATGGTCAGCTTTATTCAATCAAACTATATGGGCTTTGGTTCAGGCGTGGTTGTGCCCGAAACTGGGATTGCGCTACAAAATCGTGGCGCGAACTTCTCGCTTGATCCGCAACACCCCAATGTTTTAGCGCCCAACAAACGGCCCTTCCACACGATTATTCCCTCATTTTTGACCCGCGATGGCGAGGCGGTTGGGCCGTTTGGGGTGATGGGCGGCGCGATGCAACCTCAAGGCCATGCCCAAATGATTTTGAACCGTGTTGATTGGCAGCTTAATCCGCAAGCTAGCCTCGATGCACCACGCTGGCAAGTTGGCGCTGGCCGTAAGGTTTATTTGGAATATGGCGTGCCCCAATTTATCGCTGAAGGTTTACGCGCCATGGGCCACGATGTCGAAATTCATGCTGAAGGTGGCATGTTTGGGCGCGGCCAAATTATCTGGCGCTTGCCCAATGGCTCGTTGATCGGTGGCAGCGATATGCGGGCTGATGGCTGTGCTTTGGGCTTCTAAATCAAGCTAGTCCTAGATCTAACCTAGTTCAAACAGCTATGGCTTGGCTATAGCTGTTTTTTTGCATTCCAAAGGGCTAAAATTAAATTAATTATCAAACTTTATTACCACCAATCACGCCAATAATCGCCCAAAGAACTAGGCCATTGATAGGACTAAATAGCATTGACGTTGGGCTAGGCCGCGTGGCAAGATCGCTAGTGATCCTTACGTTTTAGCCAAATCTGTGTCTTGGGGAGTGTTGGTATGCAATTGCGCTCATTGCGGTCGTTGTTGACTGTTGATCGTGCCCGCGTCGGCTCATTATTAAGTGTTTTATTGGTAGGCTTGTTGGCTTGGCTGCTGCCGCAGACCAATGCTCAGCCTGCGTTTGCTGCATCAAGCACCGTTGTGATTAGCCAAGTGTATGGGGGCGGCGGAAATACTGGTGCTACCTATACTCATGATTTTGTTGAGTTATTCAATTTGAGTAACGCGAGTGTTTCAATTAATGGCTGGTCAATCCAATATACATCAGCGACGGGTACTGGTAATTTCAGTACAAATGTTATGGCACTACCAAATGCCTCAATTGCTCCTGGTCAATACTATCTCGTGCGTTTAGGTGGTGGAGCAAATGGTGTTGCATTACCAACCCCTGATGCCCTCGGATCAATCGCAATGTCTGGTACTGGTGGCAAAGTAATTTTGGCGAATGTTGCAACAGGTTTAGCTTGTAATGGCTCTTCTACACCTTGTAATGCTACCCAACAAGGCCAAATTGTCGATCTGGTTGGTTTCGGGAGTGCGAATTACTTCGAGGGGAGTGGGGCAACAGGTGCGCCAAGTAATACAACAAGTGCTATTCGTACCAATCCATGTATTGATGCTGATGATAATGCCACTGAATTTAGCGTGGGTACGCCAAACCCACGTAATACTGCCAGCACTACGTTGAGCTGTTCAGCGGCCACCAATACCCCAACGAACACACCAACGAACACACCGACGAACACACCAACCAATACCCCAACGAACACGCCGACCAATACCCCAACGAACACACCAACGAACACCGCGACCAGCACGCCAATCGTGCTTGGTGGCGATAATAATATTTTGTGGGATCAACTCTATCACAGCGCTAATGCGGTCAATCCCCAACTTGAGCTTGTGCCAAACGAGAGCTACAGCTTTTTGCATAGTGCTAGTGGCACAATCGACGAAACTACGGCTGTGACGATCTCGGCATTGACTGATGCGCTTGATGTGCAAACGGTTAGCCTGCGCTATTGGGATGGAGCAAATTCGACCACCATTCCAATGACGCGAATCAAATCGTTGAGCGCAAGTTTTCGCAGCCAGCCAATCCATAGCTACGATTTGTGGCAGGCCAGCATTCCAGCTCAGCCAATCGGCACAACCATTTTCTATCGGGTAATTGCCCAGGATGGCTCAGCCTCAGCCTATCTGAAGCACAATAATGGCCAATATGTGAATCCGCTTGGTCAACATGTGCGAGGCTTTAATGATGATCCTGATGATTATAGCTACACGGTTTTAGCGGCAAACCCAACTGCTACCCCAACCAATACGCCGACCGATACGGCAACACCAACGGCGACGAACACGCCAACCAATACACCAACCGATACCGCTACGCCAACGGCGACGAACACGCCAACCAATACACCAACCGATACCGCTACGCCAACCAACACGCCAGTTGTTCCAACGGCAACCGATACGGCAACGCCAACGGCGACGAACACGCCAACCAATACGCCGACCGATACGGCAACGCCAACCAACACGCCAGTTGTTCCAACCGCAACCGATACGGCAACGCCAACGGCGACCAATACGCCAACCAATACGCCGACCGATACCGCTACGCCAACGGCGACCAACACGCCAACTAATACGCCAACTGATACCGCTACGCCAACGGCGAGCAACACACCAACCAATACGGCAACGCCAACGCGCACGGCAACCAACACGCCAACTAATACGGTAACGCCAACGCGCACAGCAACGAATACGCCAACCAATACGGCGACATCAACGGCGACGAATACGCCAACCGTTACCAATACGCCAATTGCTCAGCAGTACAACGTGTTCTTACCATGGGCTAGCAAATAGCCCTTGGCAGCAGCTTAAATGTGATGTTTAATCAAGGGGTTGTGTAATGGCGAAGCACAAGAATGAGGCTGGAACGGTGTATAATGCACGTTACACAAGTCGCATGATCCGTGTTTGCTGCCTACTATCCCCAACCATAGCGACAAGCAGCTAGCATCGTGGTTGAATGTTGGTATACTATGGCTAGGTGGGTACATTTCTACCCACCTAGCTTGATCTCAAGGGCAATGCTATGGCGTTCAGCCACCCGCTGAATCGTTGAGAGCAAATGATTAAAATCGATAGGCTTTTCGACATAGGCATCACAACCAACCGCCATACAGCGTTCGCGATCACCAGAGAGGGTATAGGCGGTAATCGCAATCACCGGAATTGAGCGGGTTTGCGGTGAGGCCTTAAGTTGGGCGGTTGCACCCCAACCATGCAATTCGGGCATCGACATATCCATCAGAATTAAGTCGGGCTTTAATTGCAACGCCATCATCAAGCCCTCGATCCCAGTTTTGGCGGTGCTAATTTGAAAACCGCGCCGTTGCAAGCGAGTTGTAAGGATGGTGCGATTGTCTTGGTCGTCATCGACAATTAAAATGTGCATAGCTTGCTCCTGCTGTCAATCGGCACGATTAATTGAAATCGCTACCAATGATTGATACTCTAGTGTTGTTGTATACCATGAAGTCCTAGCTGTAAATAGTTACTTTCGGGGGATATTGCTCACCCGAAAGGTGGTTTTGAGATGGTGTATAGTTAGCCTAACCACAATTCTATGCGTTGCATTCCAATTCGCATCAAAGCCAACGATGGCATAAGGAAGTTCAGCGATGAAAGCAGCCTATCAACAATATGTGCATAAAAGTGTTCGTGGCAAAATTAGCCTTGCTTTATTGGGCATTATGTTGATCGTTGTGCTGGTTTTGTTGATTCCGTTACGCTATATCGTCAATAGCTCAAGCCTTTTTGCTGAACAACAGGAAATGCAAGATCACCTCGAACGGGTGCGGCGAGCAATCGATAGCGAGCTGTCCCAGATCGATGCCTTGGTCTTATCAATGGCAACTTGGGATGAATCGTATGATTTTATCAATCAGCGCACGCCCACCTATATTGAAGAAAATACCAACGACGAAGTATTTGAGCTGTATAATGTGCAAGCGATGCTCTATACCGATCAGAACGGCACAATTGTGTTCGCCAAAACCTATGATCCCCAACAAGGCAAGCCGGTTGCCGTGCCATTTGAGTTTTTTGATATCAACAATTTCTATCCCCAATTACTCAATCATCCCCAACTTGATCAAGGCAAAACGAGTGTGGTACGGGCTGGCACCAAACTATGGCTTTTGGCGGCGCGACCGATTCTCACCAGCGATGCCCAAGGTCCATCGCGTGGCACATTGATTTATGGGCGGATGGTCGATCAAGCGGTGGTTGATCGGATTAATTACCAAACCTTGTTACCAGTTGAGTTGAGTGATTATCGCTTGCTTGCGCCAACGCGGCAGCAGATTGTCAGCGAATTGGCTAATGAGCAGCGCCTGGTTTCGCGAGCTTTCAACGATAATACCCTCGAAGGTTTTGTGGTTTTTCCGTCAATCGACGGTAAACCTTTGTTGGTGGCAACTTTAGCCCTGCCTCGTACAATTTATATTCAAGGTGAACGTACCTTCTGGTTAATCGCTAGTGTGGTGGGGATTGCTGGCTGTTTGGGGTTGTTGAGCCTCTTTTGGGCTTTGCGACGCTTTATTTTCTATCCTCTTGCTTCGATGGTTGGCGATTTGCGCCAGATCGATCCTAGTCAGCCTGATCAACATCAGATTAACTTTGCTAGCCCCGATGAGCTAGGCTTATTGGCTAAAACTGTCAATCAAGCACTTGATTCGTTGGCCATTGCCCAGCGTGAACAACTGGCGGCTGAGGCTAAACGCAGTGCCTTGCAAGCCGAAATGCTGCAAAATCAGCAAAGCCAATTGCAAACCCAAGCGGCTTTGCTCGAACTCCAAGAGCAAAGTTTGGCCGAACAAGCCTTGCCGTTGATTCCGGTTTCGCGTGAGGTTTTAGCAATGCCCTTGATCGGTCAAATCGATCTCAATCGGGCTGAGCGTTTGCAAACCACGATTTTGCATGGAATTGAAACCTATCGTGCTCGCACGGTTATCCTCGATCTGACTGGGATTTCACAGCTTGAACAACGGGCAGCGGTTGCGCTCGGCCAAACGGCCCAAGCAGTGCAATTGCTTGGGGCACGCTTGTTGCTGACTGGAGCAAATCCAGCGATTGCCGAAGAAATTGTCGCTGCCAATATCGATCTTGGTCAAATTGCGATCTATCAAACGCTGGCTGCTGGTATGCAAGCGGCCCTCCGCTAACCCTAAGTTAAATTCCCACTGCCAAAAAGCTGAGAATCAGCTCACACAATTCCGCGCTTGCCGCTGTAGGAGCTGGCTTGGGCGCAGCAACCAACTGCCAATCATAAACGTTGGTTAACCTTAATCCAGCGCCTAGCCCAAGTTACTCAGAATATGCTAAAATGTACAAGCCTGCATAACCCATCTTTCAGAGCGTTGTCGAATGCGGGGGAGTATGCTCCCTCATGCAGGGATTGTATACGCTAGCTTGATCACCCCAAATGGTGGGAACGCATCTTAAAAGTAGGAGTCGATGGTTATGACTGAACTCGTTCGCGCTCAACCGGCATTTAAAGTTGATTTTGTCCCATCACTTGGGTTGGATCTACTTTCGACAATGGGTCTGATTGGAATTGTCCACGATTTTGAGGGTTTGGATGCATGGCTGGTTGAGGCTGCTGCGAGTGTGCCCCCGCGCTTACGCCACGATATTCAGCTGGCAATGCGCATGGGTGTTTATCCTTATGTGGTGGTCGAAACTGTTTCAGGCCAAATTTTACCGCCAGGTGCAACGGGTCACGATGATTTTAATGGCTTGATTGACGATCTCAAGGCGCTTTCGCCGCAAGAATGTGCCGCGATGGTGCATAAAATTGTGCAACGCACCGCCGCTAATGCTGATGTTGAATTATTGCACACACCAGCCGAAATTATTGCCGATCAAGAGCAATTAGAAGAATTATTGGCTAAAATGCAGTTTCCGGTTGATACCGATGAGCTAATTGAATTATTGCAACAACCAACCGAATGGCGCGATTTGTTGGTCTCAACGATTCAGCGTTTTTGGGATCGAATTTATCGTGAGCAATATGAACTGCAACAAGTCCGCCGCGAACGGAATGCCCATTATCATCGGACTCATCAATATAGCGTCAACTTCCGCGATTTATTTGCTGGAGTGACTGGTCGCCGCTTGCCCGACCATATTCATGAACGACTTGGCACGATTAGCACTGTGCGTTTTGTGCCATCGCAATATATTGGGCCATACTTGTCGTTTCTTTTCAATGGATCATTACTTACGGTGTTTTATAATAGCAGCACCACACCAGCTGAAGGTGATGAGCAAACTGAACGCACTCAAAGCCTGTATCAGCCATTAGCAGCGTTGGCCGATAAAACGCGACTGCAAATTATGACGTTGTTGCATGGCCGCGAATTGTATGCCCAAGAAATTGTCAATTTGCTCGATATTCATCAATCGGCGGTTTCGCGCCATTTGAAGCTGATGGAAACCTCAGGTGTGCTGAATGTGCGCCGCGACAAGGGCGCAAAATATTATTCGATCAATCGCCAACGGATTGAAGAAATTTCCGCTCGCCTACGCGAATTTGTCTAAATCGACCAGCCAACGCTCCGCTACAACGGGGCGTTTTGCTTTTAAAGGAGCTTGCAATGTCGCTGCTTGATCAAGTTGATTTATCGTTGGATTTGGGCAAAAAAAGCTATGAGCGCCAACTCACCGATTTGCAATTTAAAATGTTGCGTTTGCAACGCGCCGTGACCCAAATTGGCCATCGCATGGTTTTGGTGTTTGAAGGCTGGGATGCGAGCGGCAAGGGTGGTGCGATCAAACGCCTGACCGAGGCGCTCGATCCACGTGGGTTTGTGGTGCACCCAATTGCTGCACCCACGCCCGAAGAACGCGCCCACAATTATCTTTGGCGTTTTTGGAACCGCCTGCCCCGCGATGGCCAGATTGTTTTATTTGACCGTTCTTGGTATGGCCGCGTGCTAGTAGAGCGGGTTGAAGGCTTTGCTACCATGCGCGAGTGGAGCCAAGCGTACGGTGAAATCAACGATTTTGAACGAATTTTACATAACGATCGTACTTCGGTCTTGAAATTTTTCCTACATATTTCGAGCGACGAGCAAGAAAAGCGTTTTCGTGAGCGCGAAAATGATCCGCTGAAAATCTGGAAATTAACCGAAGAAGATTGGCGCAATCGTGAGAAATGGTCGGAATATGCGATTGCAATTGATGAAATGCTAGCCCGAACATCCAGCGAAAACGCCCCATGGCAAGTGATTGCCGCCAACGACAAACGCTGGGCACGGATTGCGATTCTCAAGGCGGTGGTCGAAATGTTAGTCGCTGATATGCCGTTTGAATTTGACGATGCTAATACCTTGGTGCTCGATCGATCGGGCGCTTATGCCTTGGTTGATGCTGGCAAACTCTCGGCCAAAGCAGTTGAGGCGGTGATTGCCGAAGAAGAAAAAGTGCGAAAGTTGCTCAAAAAGCAGCGCAAAGATCATTAACTATCGAATTTACGCCAAGTTTGCTTCCTCGTGCTCAGCATTTTTTGCCTAAATAGCTGGCTAACCCGTACAATACAGCCCGACACATCAGATTAAGGAAGCTCTACGATGCACAATTTAGCAATTTATGGCTTTGGTGGAGTCGGTCGGGCGGTGTTGGCCCAAGCTTTGCCGCACTTCAACCTTGCCTTGGTGGCTGATCGTTCTGGGTATGTGGCGGGACCATTGAGCAACGAGCGCTGGTTGGCGGTGGCGACAGCCAAAGCCCAAGGCACAGCCCTAGCCAGTTTGCCCGAGGGAAGCAGCGGCGATTGGCGAGCCGCCTTGCCCGCTGGCTGTTTGGTGGCTGATACGACCGCTGAAGCCAATGCTGCCCAGTTGGTTGAATTGGTTGAGCGTGGCATGAGTTTGGCCTTGGCCAATAAAAAACCGTTGTGCGAAGATTTAACGTTGTTTCAAGCCTTGGTTGCTGAGCGCCGCACCCGCTACGAGGCCACAGTTGGGGCTGGCTTGCCAATTGTGGTGACCACCAATTTGCTGCGCGATACTGGCGATCAGGTTCAGCGCATCGAAGGCTGTTTGAGTGGTACACTGGGCTTTTTGCTCTCATCAATCGAACAAGGCCAGCCTTATTCGGCGGCTGTGCGTGAAGCTAAAGCCTTGGGCTGGACAGAACCCGACCCACGTGATGATTTGGGCGGTGTTGATGTTGCCCGTAAAGCTTTGATTTTAGCGCGTACTTTGGGTTATCAATGGAACTTAAGCGATATTACAATTGAGCCATTGTATCCAGCTGCGTTTGCTGATTTGAGCATTGTTGAATTTATGGTGCAACTTGAGCAACTTGATGCTGGCTATGCTCAACGCCAAGCCGAAGCTGTTGCCCAAGGCCAAACCCTGCGCTATGTGGCGGCGATTACGCCTGATGGGGCGCGAGTTGGCTTGCAAGCAGTCGCCAAAGATAGCCCGCTTGGCTCGCTCAAAGGGCCAGATAATATGGTGGCTTGGACAACCAACCGTTACCAAGAGCGCCCGTTGGTGGTGCGCGGGCCTGGTGCAGGAGTCGAGGTGACCGCCTCAGCAGTCTTGTTTGATCTTTTGGCCCTTCGTTAAACAAAAACCGTGGTCAATGACGACCACGGCTCAAACCCTCTTGATAACTGTGAACTATTGACCTGCCATATCGCGCCGTTGGAACAAGAGAATCCCCAACATAATTGAGCCAAAGATATAGGCTGCTACCACCATCAAGCTGGTGCTTAATGAAATATGTGTGCCAAAAACTCGATCGACCCCTTCAAACATTAATTTTTGTTCATCGCCCGTGTACAACCAATTGGCTTCAAGATTGCTAATATGGGCATTTGGTAAGATTTTGGCTGCCAAGGTTGAAAAGCTCATGGCCAGGTTGAAAATCGTATTACCAACGATCCCAAAGACTATCCCCATAATCGTCGAGCGGCCTGCCATAGTTACCAACAAGGTAATTGATGAAAAGACCACTAATTGCAATAAGACTGGAATCAACGATTTTAGCAAGGTACCCAGCGAAAAGCTATCAAAATCAAATAGTGTTCCACCTAAGATTGCTGTGCCAATCAAGCCCATCAGTTGCCCGAAAATCAGCGAAATGATGATCAGACAGATCATAAATAACAAGCAGATGGCAATTTTAACAATGATGAAATCGCTGCGACGAGCACGGCGTGGCAAGAGCACTTTCCAGGTATCACGGCTATACTCTGAGCCGATGCTATTGCCCATAAACACCACAGCCAGCATTGAACCAATTGCACTCAAAATAATCGAAGGGAAGAGAAACCCATTTGGAAACATCATCGCGAATTGGGCTGCTGTCCACCCTATATCATCTTTGCCGTTGTACAAGGCAATCCCAGTTTGCGCCACAAAGGTGATCAAAATAATCGCCAAAGTGATTAGCAATAGCCCAATATTGGCTGGGCGTTTATAGGTTTTTGTCCATTCAGCTCGAAATAAATTCCACATTAGCGACCTCCTACCACAACTTCAGCCAAGGGTTGTTGGGCTGACGCGCCGCCAGTCCCAGTAATTTCTAAGAACAACGATTCGAGCGAGCGCTGGCGCACCACCACCTGAAATACATCAACATCAGCCTGTACCAATTTGCGCATGACATTTGGCACATCTTGCGGCTCCGCATTGATGTTAATCCAGTGTTGGTCGAAGCTATGAGCTTTTAATTGTGGTAGTTCTTGTAAAATCGCCATGGCTCGTTCAAATGGCGCGGCTTCGATCGCATAGCCTGGGCCGCCTTCGGTTGCCAGCAAGTCGCGTACCCGCCCTTGTTTGATCGTCACGCCCTTTTGGATGATCGCCACATCCGAGCAAACTTGTTCAACTTCGTAGAGCAAGTGGCTTGAAAGGAAGACTGTGCGACCTTCTTGACCCATACGCAAAATTAAGTTACGCATTTCGACCGTGCCAGCCGGATCAAGCCCGTTGGTCGGCTCATCAAGAAACACGATTTTGGGGTCGTTGAGCAAGGTTGCGGCAACCCCAAGCCGTTGCTTCATACCCAATGAATAGGTTTTAACTTTATCTTTTTCACGGCCACGCAAGCCTACAAACTCAATTAATTCATCATAGCGTGCTTGCGGTAAATCTTGGCCGCCTGATCGTGCTAGAACGCGTAAATTTTCTAAGCCCGACATATAGGTATAAAATGCTGGCGATTCGACAATTGCTCCAACGTAAGGTGCAATATGTTTGCGAGCATGCAAAATATCGTGGCCAAAAATGGTTGCTTTGCCTGCGGTTGGTCGAATAAGCCCCAATAACATGCGGATTGTGGTGGTTTTACCTGCACCATTTGGGCCTAAAAAACCATAAATCGTGCCTTCAGGAATATGTAAACTTAAATTATTAACTGCGGGGATATTTTTATAGACTTTCGTCAATCCTTCAGCAGTAATTGCGATTCCACTCATACAATGCTCCTAATCTAGCTGCGGTGTTGATACAACGTTAACAATCGCTGAATTGTTGCAAGTATTTATTATTTTTGTTCGTCATCAAGCGGCACTAAGCGTTCACGTAAGGCCATAATTGCTGCTTGAGTTCGATCTTGCAGGTGTAATTTAGATAAAATATTGCTGACATGGGTTTTGACCGTGCGCTCACCGATCACCAAATGTTCGGCAATTTCGGCGTTGCTCATGCCCCGGGCAATGCACGTCAATACTTCGCGCTCGCGCTCGGTCAGGGTGTCCAAGGGCGAGCGGCGTGAGCTGGTAAGTTCAGTCATCAAGCGTGAAGCAACCATTGGATGTAAGGTGGCCTCGCCCCGTCGCGCTGCCCGAATTGCTGCCACCAAGGCATCAGGCCCAACATCTTTGAGCAAATATGAGAGTGCTCCGGCCTTGATCGCTGGAAAAATGCGCTCATCTTCGCTATACGATGTCAGTACGATCACTTGGGTATGTGGCGAAGCTCCGCGCACCTGGCGCGTCGCTTCAACCCCATCGATTCCAGGCATCAGCAAATCCATGAGTACTACATCGGGCAAGACTTGGCTCACAACCTGCACGCCTTCTTCTCCCGAAGCGGCCTCGCCCACAATCTCGATATCTGGCTGGGTATCCAAGAAGGCACGTAAACCTACCCGTACCACGACATGATCATCAACTAAAACAACTCGGATCTGCTCTTGCATGGTGCTTTCCTTCTTGGCTATCAACGTGGCTCGACTAGTAGCCCAGTTTGGGTTCGTGGTACAACGATGCGTAGGCTTGTGCCTTGGCCTGGTGCAGCAGTTAATGCAACTGTGCCGCCAACCGCTTTGGCCCGTTCTTGAATGCTAATCAAGCCTAGCGAGTGCGAATTGCGTGGTTTATCTTGATCAAAGCCACGGCCACGATCACGCACCTCTAATGTGGTGCAATGGGCTTCATATTCAAGGCTTACGCTGGCGCTGTTCACGCCGCTATGCTTGGTAACATTGGCCAAGGCTTCTTGACAAATCCGATAGAGCGCCTGCTCGTGATCTAAGGGAATGCGTCGTTCGCCGTTGGTATTTAGTTCAATCTGCAAGCCTTGGCGACGCGCTGCCTCTTCGGTAAGTTGACGTAACGCTGGTACTAAACCTTGATCACCGAGCGCAGCAGGTCGGAGTGCGAAGATCAAGCCACGGGTTTCGTGCAAGGCGCGTTGGGCCATTTGGCTGAGTTGTTCAACTTGGCTACGCGCTTTGTCGGGCTGGGCTGGCAATAAATTACGCGCAGCCGCCGCCAACATCGTGACGCTAAATAACTCTTGGCTAACGCTATCGTGCAAATCGCGAGCCAACCGATTACGCTCCTCAACGATTGCCAATTGGCCTGCTTGCTCAACTAAGGCAGCATTGCGATCGGCTAGTTGACGTAACATTTTGACATTTGATTCAAGCTGTTGGGCCATGCTGTCGAAGCGCCGCGCCAAATGCCCAATTTCGTCGATCGCTCCATCGTTGACCCGCACGCTCAAATCGCCAGCAGCCAAACTATCGGTAGCTTGGGTGAGATGCACCAAACGGCGCACAAAATTACGGGCCACAAACCAGCCATAGACCATGCCAATTAAGGCATTGGCGATAATCGAAATAATTGAACTGGCAATAAAAATAACAAACATCAACAATGCAACAATCACTTGATTTTGGCTGAGTGGCCGCGAACGTACATACAGTGCCCCGATCACTTGGTTGGCTTGATCGCGAACTGGCGTGGCAATCACTAAATAATTCTCATACCTCCAAGTTAATTGATCGATATCGTTGCTGCCTGCCAGTGCTGCCTGCACAACCCGTCGATCATTGCCCACTATCGCATCATTCCATGGCTGGCCCGCCGGAGTACGGCTGGGAAAGGTTCCGCCGAGCACATTGCCTTGGGCATCAAGCAACAAGAGGTGATAGCTCTCGCTAAACACATTGGTCGCTTCAGGCAAAAATACCTCAGCTGGCATCAAAATAATTTCCTGCGAAAGATCGCTGGGAGAATTATTAATCGTATTACTAATCGCCAATTCAAGGTTATTTTGCAGAAATTGGCCGCGCAACGAACCAAAGCGATAGCGCAACAACTGCTGGATTGTGCGCTGATCGGTTGGCTCTTGCAAAACCTCGCTGAACTCGGCGGCATGATTTTGGGCTGCGCTAAGCAAGGCGGGAGCATTGAGCGGTGGCGCAGCGCCCATCACTAAACCAAACGCCAAACCATTAATCAATAAGGTCAACGCTACGCTGATCCACACATACGACCATGTAAGTTTCCAGCGTAGCGTGCCAAAGCGCTGGCCAAAGCGTTGAACGAGGGTTAATTTACGATGCTGCTGCACTCGCTGCCTCTTGTCGCCAAATGCTGATTGCAATCATCAAACAGCCAAGTTGAAAATCATAGGGCTGTTGGCTGTTGAAGCTAGCGGTCATGGTGCGTTGCCAAAAGCCTTCAGCTTTAACTTCGCCAATGATGACCCCATTGAGATACACCTGATAGCCACTTTTCCAGATTGAAGGCCGCTCGAAGCGTAAGGGTTGGTTGGCATAATGGCCTTCAAGCGTGGTTTTCCAGATACTCACGCGGGCAACTCGCATAATTTCTTGACCATTGGCGCTCATAACAAGTGGGTAGCCCTTGCCTTTGGCTCGGCTGAGGGTGTAATTTGTGTGCTCAATTTGCCATTGCGCACTATTACGCCAACCTTTAAATTCAACGGTAATTTGGTTGGCATAGGCGCTACGAATTTCAAGTTTTCGGCCAGTCCAACTACTATACTGAGCTTGAAGCATGGTATCCTCCAACGACTACAAAGCTTGAATCCTACTATAAACGAGGCTGTTGGATTATACATCCGAATCTGGGGCCAATCGGAACTGTAAAATTTGCAACCGAGCCTCGTCCTTAAGTACGAGCATTGGCATGGGCGGGTTGCTATATTAGCGTTGAGTTAACACCGCGAGCAACCGTGGTTTTACAACGTATGGTGCAATTCGCCTAGCCAAAGTTTGGGTATAATGCGCAGGAATAACTACACCATGGAGTCAACCTATGGCCTATTATGTTGAAGAGCGCCCAGGTGGGCCAGCGCTAGCACCTCGTCGCCCCACAATTAATGAATTTTTTCTCTCGACCTATCAAGTTGGTCCATATGTGGGCTGCGAGTTTGGGTGTGCCTATTGCGATGGCTGGTCGTTCAGTCAGCGGCCATTTAACGAGGTTATCCGCGCTAATGTTGATTTGCCTGATCGCTTTGCCGAGCAACTGAGCGTGGTTTCGCGCGGCGATCTGATTGCCTTCAGCCTTGGCGATGCCTATCAACCTGCCGAAAAAACCTATCGCCTAACCCGCCAGATGCTCCAGGCTTGCCAAGTTGCCAAGCAACCAGTGTTAATTTTGACCAAAAGCTTGGCAGTGATGGATGATTTGAGCTTGCTGCAACGCATGAATGAGCAGGGCTTGGCGATTGTGGTGATGAGCATTCCGACGATTGATCCCTTGCTCTCGGAAAAATTAGAGGGCAAAGTTGCCCCACCCTCAGCTCGTTTGGAAGCCTTGAATACCCTCAAACGTGCAGGCATTCCAACTGGCGTGGCGATGTTGCCAGTCATTCCGTATCTGACCGACACTGATCGCCAATTGCCTTTGACCTTGAATGCGATCGCCAATGTTCAGCCAGATTTTGTGGTTTGGGAATATCTGTGGCAGCCGAATGAACGCCATCGCCAACGAATCACCGATTTGCTTTCACGCTTAGGCAATTATCCAGCCTCGTATTATCGTGAATTGTATGGCAAGGATATGCAGCCCAGCCTAGAGTATCGCCGCGAGATGCATCGCGATATTTTGGGACGTTTTGAAGAGCTGAATCTTAACCCGCGAGCACCATTGGAGTTGTATCGCGAGCATTTGGCTCCCAATAATGTGGCCGCTTTGATGCTCAAACATCAAGCCTTTATCGACCAAATCAAGGGCCGCGAACTATTGGCCAGCCGTCACTCGAATTTGGCCGAAGCGGTGTTCAATGGTAAAGCCGATGAGCCAGCTTTAGCGGTTAGCCCATTGTGGCCGATGTTGCGCGAAGTGCTGAATATTAGTGATACCCGCGCCCGACTCGACCAAATTCTTGAAAAAGTGCGTAGCCCTGATACCCCTAACGATCCCAGTAACGAGTGACCCAAGCAATGGCTAGCGGTACGCATGAGGTGAAGAAAAAACCGCCTCTAGAAGCTTAAAAATACTACTCGACAAAGCTACGAACTCAGGTAGTATGTAGCTCTGAGTTCCTAATGCCAAAATCTGCCCTGACCGCAGGTTTCGGCTGATTCACGTAGGTGTCATGAGTGTTCAAACGCCCAACGTCCGATTGCCCGATTCGGCTGCCCAAGCGGCCATGTTGCCAACCGAATGGTTATTAATCGGCTTAGTTTGCGGGCTGGGAATCTGGTTGTGCTGGCGTTGGCAGCGCCGCCGCACCGCTCAGCGCATTAGCACCCAATTAGGCTTGTGGCACTGGCCGCAAAGTCAACAAACAGTGATTATCGATCAGCAGGCGACGATTATTGCAATCAGCCCGCTGCTGAATCAACAGCTTGGCTACCCGGCCCTTGACCTCAACGGTCAATCATTCAAGCACCTCCTACATCCTGATTCATTCAACCATTTTGAACAACTGCTGCATACCCAAACTGCCCAAATTCACTGGCAAATGTTACGCTGTCGCCATGCTGATGGCTCGTGGCGTGAGCTGGAGTTTTGTCGGCATCAAGTTGGCCGCTATTGGCTACTCAACTGCCGTGAAACTGAGCCTGTTGCAACGGCGCAACGGACACCACCAGCCTGCGATTGGCTGACGGGCTTGCCCAATCGCCATAGCTTGGTTATTCAACTCCAACGCCTGATCGCCCAGCGCCAACTCGATCAACAACACTTTGCTGTCTTGTTTGTTGAAGTTGATCGATTTAGTGCGATTAACGATGCCTTGGGCTACGATGTTGGCGATCAAGTGCTGCAAACGATAGCCCAACGTCTTCAAGCGACGCTTGGCCCCAATGATTTAGCTGCCCGTTTAGGTGGCGATGAATTTGTGGTTGTGCTTGGTCATGTGCACCATGCTCAGCAAGCGCTTGAGCATGCCCAACGAATTCAAGAGCAATTTAGCCAGCCAATTGTGCTACACGATAAGCCAATTTATACCACCCTCGGTATTGGTGTGACCTTGGGCGATGGTCAAGCCCAGGCCGAAACCTTGCTGCGTGAGGCCGATACCGCTATGTATCAGGCCAAAACCAATGGCATTAGCCAAATCTTTTTGTTTGATCGAGCGTTGCATGCGGCACTGGCTGAGCGTTGGCAACTGGAAATTGATTTGCGCGGAGCCTTAGAGCGCCACGAATTAATTTTGCATTATCAGCCAATTACGGCTTTACCAACCGGCCAGATGGTTGGGGTTGAGGCTTTGTTGCGCTGGCATCACCCGCAGCGCGGCATGATCCTGCCCAACGAGTTTATTCATTTGGCCGAGGAAAGTGGCTTAATTGTGCCAATTGGTTTTTGGGCTTTAGAAACTGCCTGTCAGCAATTTTTGGCTTGGCAAGCAGACCATTCGCGGCCCCGCTTACAAGTGCTTTCGGTCAATCTCTCGGCGCGTCAATTGGCCAGCCCAGCTTTAGTTCAAACCTTGGGCGATATTATTCAGCGCACCGGCATCAATCCGGCTCAGTTGGAGCTAGAAATTACCGAAAGTATGGTAATTCATGGCGTTGAATTGGCGCGGGCACAGTTGGGCGCAATTAAAAATTTGGGGGTAAAGCTGGCGATTGATGATTTTGGCACAGGCTATTCATCATTAAGCTATTTGCACCACTTCCCCTTGGATACGCTCAAAGTTGATCGCTCATTCGTCAATGCTATGAGCGATGGCAGCCGCAACGTCGAAATTGTGCGGGCAATTATTATGCTCTCGCAGCAATTGGCCATGAATGTGATTGCTGAGGGCATCGAAACAATTGAAGAAGCGGCCACCTTGCGCGATTTGGGCTGTGATTATGGTCAGGGCTACCATTTCAGCCGCCCCATGACTGCGCCCGATATTACCTCGTGGCTGCATAGCCAACCCTTGAGCCTCTAAAAACCAAATGCCCTGTTGCATTGGCACACGCAACAGGGCATTTTTGTGGGTTTTGAACCTCGATTTACGACATTGCGAACAAACGATCGCCTGGCAAGCGCAAAATCCCTACTACAACCAAAACCAAAACCGCCAGTGTGCCCAAAGCCATCCAGGTATAGCGGGTTGCTGGAACTTTGCCACGTTTAACTTTGACACTGACCACATGGGCCAAGCCCAAGGCCAGTACCATCATGGTTGGGTGCTCAAAGCGCACTTGAGCTGGGTTGAGTTGGCTCCACGATTCGCGGGCTACATACAAGGCTAAGCCACCAAGCAATTGAATATCGATCGCAATTGTGGTGTAGAGCATAATTTTGCGGGCGAGATCGTTCCATGGTTGTTTGGTGAGCCAACCCCACAAACCATAGCCGATGGCAACCAAGACCGCCAACATAACAATCCAACGCCAACCTGAGTGAGCGCTCAGCAGAAACGTTTGCATGAGTCGGTGTTCCTCCAAAACAAAATTCAATCGAAAGCACTGGGCTGAATGCTATCATAGCATAGCCTAGGCTCGTCAAGTGTTCAAGCATTGCCATTTGTGAACGCAAAAAACCGCCCTTAGTGCTTGACACCAAGGGCGGTTGAATTGAGTAAATTAGATTTTGTTGTTGCGGATCAACCAAACACCAGCGACGACCAAACCAACTGGAATCAGCACTGGAGCGATTTCGACCAAGATGCTGCTCAGGAACAAGGCACCACCGATGACCAAGGCGCTCTTGAGCCACAAGTTGCGGCGAGCTTTGATCACATCTGGGCTAACCGTGGCAACTGGGGTTGCGAGGTTGCTCACGGGAATGCTTTGGCCGATTGGTTGGCCGGTCACTGGATCAAAGCGATATGGTTCGGCTTTGATGGCTTGGCCAGTCATTGGGTCGAAGCGAGCATTGACGCTTGGTTGTACGCCGACGCTTTGGGCCACTTGATAGCTAACTGGTTGTTGGACGGCTTGAGTTGTTTGAGCCAAGTAGCTGACTGCGCCGCGTGGCATAATGAACCACAACAATGGGTACAGTAAAATACTAATCCCCGTCATCACCAAGAATACAAAGGCTAAGCGAACCCAGATTGAATCGATAGCTAAGTATTCGGCAATCCCACCACAAACGCCAGCAAAACGGCGGTCGGTAGCGCTGCGGGTCAAACGGTTAGAAACTTGGGTTGTCATTGTCTAGCTCCTTCAAAAGCAATTGATTGATTATCTGGTAGCTAGGACGCTAGGCCATTTTGAATTGTTGCAGTGAGAATCAACATGATTTTGATCCACGAAGGAAACGAAGTGACACGAAGTTTGGCTATCGGCTTTTGGCTATCGGCTATGGGTTTCTGATTTTGATCCACGAAGGACACGCAGGATGTAGGGTTCAGTTGTCAGGGACTAGGGCTTAGGTTTTGATTCCTGACCCCCAACAACCAAATCCCACATACTTATGTTCTATGTTCTTCGCTCTATGTTCTTTTACTCAATTACCAAAACTCCACCACTATCGCTCATTTGCGAGCCGCCTTGGCTGATGCTGACATTGTTGCCGTTACGCTGGATTGTATAGCCAGTGTTTGGTTGCAAACCAGTGATTAATTGCAGGTTGGCAGTATTCGCAGTGCTATATTCGATTGTGGCAAAGGCCTGATCAAGATTAATTGGGAAGAGCACCACCTGCGAGCCAATTTGGGCTCCAGCATAATTGCCAGAACTGGCTTGAATTAAGCTGACATTGGCTGGCGTGACTCCACTGTTGGCGGCTTGTAATATCTGCAAAAAGCGTACATCCTGTGGGTTGCCAGGAGCATCAATTCGCAACCGCACTTTCATCGGGTCGTCGCTGGCCGCAGTATTTTCCGCTTGTTGGTCGGCTATGTTGACGGCGGTTAATGTCGCACCTGCTGGCAATAAACTGGTTACATTCAACGTCTGTCCACCAGCAGTCGTCATCGTGGCGCGATTACCATTAATCGTCGCTGGTGTGGGTAATTGTAACCACCAGCGTTTGAAGCGGTTAGCGGTTTGTGATGTGCCGCGATCATAGGTGACGATTGTGTCGGGCTTGAGCCAGACAATCGAACGACTCGCGTGGCTAATATCGGTCGTCGCCTCGTTTTCGCTATTGTAGAGGTTGGTTGCATCGCCCAAAGCATAGGTAAAACGGCTATCAAGGCTATGCGCGACTAAGGTTGGATCGCCAGTAGGCACTAAATTCCATTGTGAGCCACGTTGCCATAGATCGATCCGCCAATCGGATGGATCGCGATCAGGCTGATCGTTTTCGAGCGCGATCAGGTTGCGAAACTCTGAGCTGGCGATACCCTCGGCGATATCAGCGTAGCCAGTGCGAGCTTTGGTTAGCCATTCGCCGTTGCGAAACCACTCAAAATGATTGCCATCAGCCTGTTGATGGTCAATAAAATTCCAACTTAGGCTGAAATTGAACCAACCTGTATCATCGGCCCAACTGGTGCGCGAGAAAATTTTGTGCATACCTTCAGCGTAGAAATCCAGCGGTAGGCTTGGGCGTGGGTCGCTCGCCACAGCAGCCGTCGGATCAAACAGCATAAAATAGATAATTGCATCGCGAAAATCGTTAGGGTTGCCAACCCGTTCGATCAAGCCCTCAGCCCCACCTGGCGGGGTGACGGTTTCGATCCAGCGCACTTTGGCCAAACGGGCAGCATTACCAGTCCGTTGATCGTAAATCCCCAATGAACCAAAAGCGTTGATAAAATCGACCAAGTGATAGCTCTGGGCATCGCCATACCATGCTGGCTGATAAACCAAACCATGGTTAGGATCTTCGGTGGGATTGGAACTCAACGAGTGTAAATAGCTGGTAACAAAATCATCCCAAAATGGATTTTCGGTGAGTTTGCAGTGCGTGCCACAGCTATCTTTGCCTGCGGTTTGCAAAGCTAACAAAAATTGAATCGCATAGCTGGCGGTTTGTGGGCTATACTCAAAGCCTTCAGGCAACAGGCCACCCTTGCTATCGGTGCGGGTCAGATGATCAAAAATATAGAGCCAAGCACCTGTGGCGTTGTTCAAATAATCGCGCAGTTGGTTATTGGCATCATCATTGGCATCAAATGCTAGCGCCATCATGCCCAAATTGCGCATATGGGCCACAAAATAGTTGTTGCCCGACCAACGAACTTGAGCCGTATCGGCAATTAAGCTTGGATCGTTGATCACGCCAACTGGCTCAGGATGATGATAGGCGCGTTGGACAATTTCATCTGACCAGCGTAAAAAGACCCCGCGAATCGCCGCTTTATCGCTTGCACTCAAGACTGGATAAATCCAATCGACGACTAAGGGAAAGGCCTCGCCATGCCAGCGGGCACGGTTTGAATCCTCGGTGAAAAAGCGTGGGCTACGAAATGGTGGGTAGCCTGTCGATTGAGTTTCAGGGCACAGATAATCATCATTTTCAGCTGGGCCTTGGGCCGCAATATTAATGATGTACATCAACAGGGTTCGTGCTCGTTGCGCATAATCGGCACGAGCCGCCTCATTGGGATCAATCAACGACATAAATGCGAAGAGTTCAGCATACATTTCAGTTGGAAACTCTTCGTATTCGGTGCTACCACAATCGCGGGTTGGCACATCGCCAGCATCCATGGTGATTTTGGCCTCTTCAGCCACCAACTTCAAGCCATCGCGATACATTGGGTTGGTATCACTGGCCCACGCTCGCAGTCGCGGTAAATCGGCTTGAGTTAGCCACAAACGTGGGTGAGCATTCGGATCTCCAGTCATGATCACTGGCAAACTGGTTTTGGTTGAATCGGGCGGCAAATTGGTGGCCTCGCCGCTCACACTGGTTGCGGCAGGGTTCGTGGGCGCTGGAGCAGCCACCCCACAGCCGACCAGAATCATCAGCAAGATCAACATTGAAATACGTCGCATAGGTTCCTCCACAATCAATTAACGGATTGCTAATGGCAAATAAACTTGGGGTAATTGCACCGCCGCTTCGACCGAACCGACATCACAGCTCGCCACCCGCGCTGCGCCCCGTTGATCAGTCGTTGGGCAAAGATTAGGATCGGCACTATCAATTAATGGGCTGCCCGTCAGCGGCGTATAAACTGGCATGGCAACGCGCCCGCCATTCACTTGGAGCGCCGAAAGCAGCAGATTATTGGTATTTTGCTGATCGCTGGTCGTATCGAGCCCAGCGCATGTACCGTCGCTAAAATTGAATCCCAACGATTGGACAGCGCTGCCGCCACAATTATTGCTAGCGCCAGCCACGACACTATTGCCAATTTGAATAATGCCTGGTTGTTCGCTGGTCAGCGGCGAATCTTCGTACCATTCACTACCAGCCAAAGCGGTGTTATTGTAAAAAGTGCTGTTGGTAATCACCGCATAACGGGCTTTGTGATAAAGGCCACCACCAAATTGATCGGCCTGATTTTCGGCTAGCGTCACGTTGGTCAACGTCAGGTTATCGTCGGAATTTTGGTAAATTGCGCCGCCATGACCAGCGCTGGCGCGATTGCGAATCAGGCTGGCATTGCTGATAAACAGCGTGCCACTAGAATGAAAAATTGCCCCACCGCCGTTTGTTCCAGTTGCTTGATTCGCCTCGATTAACAGATCGACGAGTTCGGCATGCGTGCCATAACTACTGATCGCGCCACCCTCGTCGGCCTGATTGTTCAGCAAACGCGAGCGTTTGAGCAATAAACGCCCGCCGCTATTCCAAATTGCACCGCCAGTGCCACTAACCGTATTAGCTTGTAATAAACTATCGGTGATCGTCAGGCCGCCAGTGTTTTCGAGCGCACCGCCATAACCGCCAGTATTTTCGAGAAAGTTGCTATAACGAATGGTCGCCGAGGCTTGAGTGTGAATGAAGATCGCACCGCCATCACGGGCTTGATTGCGATAAAAACGGCTGTTGGTGATTGTGGTTGGGCCAACGCTATAAATCGCTCCCCCAAATGAAGTAACTGTGTTGGTCGGAGCTATATTGGCAGTAAAATCACTGTTGTCAATAGCCAAATCGCAGCCATCGTTATAAATCGCGCCGCCCGAAGCCGAGCGATTGCCCTGAAAGCTGCTATTGCGAATTATTAGGCTGCCACCGCTGCCTTGAAAGCAATAGATCGCCCCGCCTTGATCGGTTGCTTGATGATTTTTGAGAATCACCTTATCGAGCACAACCTCGGCTCCAACTAACTCCAATGCCCCGCCGCCAACCGCCGAAAAACCTGCTTCTAGCGTCAAATTTCGTAGATTCAGCTGAATTGCACCGTTGGCTACAAACAATCGATTGAGATTACGCCCGCTCAGCGTAATTTGATTTGCCCCATCAATCGTGGTAGAACTAACCAAAATCTTATCGCTTGTAAGATTAATTGTGGCTGCTCCGCCGCAATTAAAGCTAATAGTGCCACCGTTGCTCAGCGCTGCATCCAGCGCAGCCTCGGTACAACTAGCAGGCGTACCAGTGCCAACCACGCCAGCAGAGGGCGCAGCCTGAACCTGAATTGCCGCAGCTAACGTACAACAAACGATCAACAAAGCTTTTAAAAAGTGCATAATTTCCTCCAGAGTTGGCTTTGACTCATTCTGAAGGATTTATACCAGCAGCCTTGGCAAAAAACTTGACATTTCCTACCAAGTCTAACCAAAGCTGAATGATTTGACCAAAAACCATGACCTTTTTATCAATCGACAATCAGCGTTAACCTGTTACGATCAGCTTGACGTGGGCAATCCCAGCGACGAGGAAGTGACGATGACTCAAACTGCAGTTAATTCACCAGCGGCTTTTGGCAAGCAATTGCGCTTGTTGCGCCGCCGTGCTCGCCTAACCCAAGCCGAATTAGGGATTGCCGTGGGTTATAGCGATGCCCAAATTTGTCGGCTGGAAACAGGCCGTCGCCCACCTGACTTAACGACGTTGATTGCGCTGTTTTTGCCAGCACTCGATATTGAAGCTCAATCGCACGAAGCTCAGCAGCTTTTAGAATTAGCCGCGATCGCCCGCGAGGAATTAATTGCTGAGCCAAGCCAGAACAATCATGGTGCGCTCAATCAAGCGCTACCAACCTTGGCCAGCCATTTGCCCAGCCCAACCAGCCACTTTTTAGGCCGTGGCGCTGAACAACAACGCATATTGCAATGGCTGAATAATTCTACGATTCGCTTAATCAGCATTGTGGGCTTGGCGGGCATTGGCAAAACCCAACTTGGCTTGCAATGTTTGCATCAATTTGCCAGCCAAAGCGAGCAGCAATGTGTTTTTGTTGATCTGGTGACTGCCAACGATCCTGAATCGATGGTTCAGGCGATCAACAAGGCGCTTGAAATCAGCGAAAGCCCCGATGAGCACCCCCTGAGTTTGGCAATTAGCCAGCTTGAGCAGCAACCAAGCTGTTTACTTTTGGATAATTGTGAACAGATTCAGGATGCCAGTCGTGTGATCAGTCAATTGCTCAGCGAAGTACCAACCCTCAAATTAATCGTTACCAGCCAAATAGCCTTGCGTCTGAGTGCCGAACATGTGCTACAACTCACGCCCTTGGCCGTTCCCAACTTGTTGGCCTTGCCGCCCTTGGCTGAATTAGCTCAAATCGAAGCGATGGCTTTGTTGTTGGCCCGTTTGCAAGTGCATAACCCCAAACTTGAATTGACCGAGAAAAATGCACTGGCGCTTGCTGCTTTGTGTGTACGCGTCGATGGTGTGCCTTTGGCGCTAGAGTTAGTTGCTGCCTCAGGCCGCCTATTCGACCCCGAAGCGTTGTTGAGCGAATTGGCCAGCCATTTTTTGAGCATGCGACGGCGGGGCCGCGATTTACCGTCGCGCCACTACTCGGTTACAACTGCGCTGGCATGGAGTTATCAACAGCTTGATTCGGCTAGCCAGCGCTTGTTTGAGCGACTGAGCGTATTCGTGAGCGGCTGGACGGTCGAAGCAGCCTTGGCGGTTTGTGGCCCAGAGTATCAACGCCATGAGTTGATCGAACAATTAAATGTGCTGCTTGATCATAGCCTGATTCAACAACAAACCAGCGCTGATTCGACGCGAATGAGTATGTTGACGATGGTGCGGACGTTTGCCCAAGAGCAAGCCAACAAGCATGCTGAACACGATTTGCTCAAGAGCCGCATGCTCGATTATTTGATTGAACTAGCCCAGCAAGCCGAGCAACCACTGCGTTCAGGCAATAACCAAGCTATGTGGATTCAGCGGATCGAGGCTGAGCACGATAATATTCGGGCTGGCTTAAATTGGGCTTGGCAACACAACGCCCACCAACGCGGCATTCAGTTGGTGGGCTATGTATGGCGCTTTTGGTATATGCGCGGCTATTTACGTGAAGGTCGGCGTTGGTTTGAAAACCTACTGATCAGCCATGAGCCAACTGCTGATGTTGATTTTGCCCGGGCACTTGATGGGGTAGGCATTTTGGCTTGGCGACAAAGCGATTATCAGCAGGCTGAACAATGGTATCAGCAAGCGCTTGCCATCTACCAAACCAAGCAACACACTGCTGGCCAGGCGCAAGTTTTGGGCCATTTGGGCTTGGTGGCGATGGATACCGGAGCCTATGCTCAAGCTGCGGCTTACTACGAACAAAGTTTACCGCTGTATCAAGCTGTTGAAGATCAATCGGGGGTCGTTGCCACGTTGCACAATCTCGGCAATCTCTATTGCCAACAATCGGAAAATCAACGGGCGAGCCAACTCTATCAAGAATGTTTGCAAATCTATCAGGAGATGGGTGATCAATCGGGCGTGGCATTAATTGCCTTGGGCTTGGGTGTGATCGCCCGCGATGAACAACGTTTAGACGCAGCTCAAGCCTCGTTTGAACAAAGCCTCAACTTGGCGCGTGAGTTGGGCGACGATTGGAATGAAGCAACGGCCTTAATCAACTTGGGCAACATTGCGATCGATACGCACCAGCCCAAACTTGGCTTGGAGCATTATCAAACAGCCAAACAGATTTTTGAGCGTTTGGGTGATCAACAATCATTGTGTCTGATCGAAAACCGAATTTCCAATGCTCACTGGCTGCAGGGCGACTATGCCCAAGCCCAAGCTGGCTACCGTCAATGCCTCATGTTAGCCCATGCAATCGGCTTTGATGGCGGAATTATTGAAGGCTTAGAAGGGCTAGCCCATTGCTTGAGCCAAACGTTGCCAACGACTGCTGCCCAACTCATGGCCTACGCCGCCCAGATGCGTAGCACCAAAGGCTACCCAATTATCCCAGCCGATGAACCTGGCTATAACCAAATTGGGCAAGAAATTCAGGCCCATTTAAGCACCACAGCATGGCAACAGGCTTACCAGCAAGGCCAACAGCTGAGTTTGCAACGCGCGGTAAGTTTAGCGTTGGCCAATTGAGCCGAGGCCTACCCCAAGAAGGGGAATTGACGTGACCATGCGGCTGGATATACTAGGCCACAGCTTAGTTTAGAGGAACCATATGCGCACAATTGATCTTGCTACTTGGCCACGTCGTCAGCACTTCGAGCTCTACCATAGCATGACTTACCCACATTTTAGTTTATGTGCCAATGTCGATATTCAAATTTGGTATCAAGCAATTAAGGCTCGCCAAGCGCGTTTAAGCACTAGCCTTAGCTTTGTATTTGCCCGCGCCGCCAATGAACAAACGGCCTTTCGTTGGCGAATTCGCGGGGATAGTGTGGTTGAGCATGATCGGGTTGATCCTTCGCCAACCGTCTTGCTCGATGACGATCTCTTTAGCTTTTGTGTAATTCCCTATCGCGCTGATTATCATGAATTTTCAGCCTTAGCAGAAGCCAAGGTCGCTGAAGTCAAAGCCAACCCAACCATCAGCGACGAGCCAGGCCAAGATAATTTGCTGTATATGACCAGCATTCCGTGGGTCAGCTTCACCAGTATGATGCACCCTGTTCATCTCAACCCAATCGATTCAGTTCCACGTATTTCGTGGGGCAAACACACCCTTGAAGGCCAGCGCCGCTTGATGCCTCTAGCAGTACAAGTTCATCATGGCTTGATGGATGGCTTACATGTTGGGCGTTTCTACGAGCGAGTTCAGGCAATTCTCGATCATCCTGAGCAATTTTTGAGCTAAGTTTGTACACCAAGCAGCCAAAACAGTGCTTAATCATCCTTTTTACATCCATTTCGATCGATTAAAATCAATAGGTGTGTAGATAGGTGCAACGCTTGCACTGGCAATCGTAAGCGTTGCTAGCACTGTGAGGTTTGGCATATGCTACCTATTCAATGGCCGAGCACGCGACGGTGGGGCATGGTTTTGGGTGTTATGCTAGCGTTTTGGCCAAGTTTCGCTTTGGCTTGTACCCAACCAATTGGTGGGCATCCACGCTATACTGCGACCGAGCATACCAATGCCGCCGCAATCGTTTTAGAAGGAACAGTAGTTGGTGGTCAACCTAACGACAGCCCCTACATTCTGACTGCAACTGTTGAGGTAACTCAATATTTCAAAGGGGTTACGGCTGGGGTTGGAGCGCCTTTTGTTTACATCGATGGTTTTGGCAGTAGTGCGGCATGTCGTGCAGAAGTTAAAATCGGTGATCGCCTCATTTTTTATGTTCGAATTGGGCCAAAAGGCCAGTGGGAAGCCCACTATATGAGTGCTGGCGATGCTATTGCCCAAGTTACCCCTGAGCTTGTGGCCGAAATTATCGCCGCAGTTGGCAGCCCGCCGGTTGCACCATTGCCCTCAACGCCTGGGCCACTTGATCCAACATCGATCCCAATCACTACGCCAGCCGACCCCGCAACGGTTGTCGTACCAACGCCGCAATTACCGCGCGAACTGCCAGCGACCAGCCAAGCAGGTTTACCATTAATTTGGTGGGTTTTGCTGGGATTAACCTGTTTGGCTGGTGGCATCTGGTTGCGTTGGCAGTATGTTAAATCAAGAATCTAGCGGACATATTTAAGAACATAGCTTATAGCGGTTCTAGTTTAACGGTTTACGATAGGTGGTTGAGGTATATTCAACTTCAAAACCACATTGTTGATAGACGCGCAGTGCCCCCGTTGGGTTTTCGCTGTCAACGCCCAAGGCCGCCTCAGTCATACCCATATCACGAAAGATCGCTAAACTACGGTTGATCAAGCCTGAGGCTACCCCTTGTTTACGCCATTGCCGTCGCACGCTGATGCCTTCGGTATAGCCACGCTTGAGGTTATACTCGGCATTTTCGTTTTGGTCGATATAATTAAGCACCATGCCCACCACCTGATCACCCGACCATGCTACTTGCCAAAGCTCCGGCTGGAAGAAGGGTGATTGAACCCAGCGTTGAAAATCAGCTTCAGTTGGCTCGGAATAGCCCCAGTGGTCGCGGAAGGCTTCAGCATCGGCTTGCCAAACTTCACGATAAACTTCTGGTGGGCTTGGGCGAGTTTCGATCCCTGCGGGTAACTCTTGGCTGCCGATCGGCTGGCTCAAATCGCGTTTCATGCTGAAACCTTGTCGGGCCGGCTCATAGCCAAATTTTTGGAAAAGCTTAGCACTGTAGGGGTTACGATCGAAGCCATAGGTTTGAAAGAAAGGTATGTTGGTGGTGGGATTTTCGGCATGAATTTCGCGTAAACGCTGCTCTTGATAGGGCAAAATTGCGCGGCCAATTCCGCGATTGAGCCATTCTGGTCGAATATGAGCAATTGCTCGTAAAATCCGATTGCCAGCAGTTTCATCGTACCAACGACTAAATGCATAGCCAACTGGTTGCTGATCAACTTCGATGATCACCAAATCTTTGGATAAATCGGCATTTGGGGTGTTACGATATTGGCGTTGAATATCCTCGGCGGTGGTGATATTGCGTTCAGCTAGGGCTTTGGATGCTGCGGTATAGATCTCGGCCATTGCGGCAAAGTCGGTGTCATCGCGAAAAAAGCGTACTTGAAAGCCATCAATTTGCGGTGGATTACTCAGTTGGATTGCTACTTGTTGCTCAGTCATAATGCTAAGGTTGCTCCTGCTTGATTTGGTATTGCTGCTGCCAAGTATCGTTTGCTGGCCGCAGTTTGCCATCAGCCTAAGGCCGATTTAAGATCTCCGCCTTGCGACTGAGCACAGTTGGGCAAGTTCATTCTGATGGTATAGTTAAGCGGGAGTGGGTTGCCTCACGCTATTTTCCGAGACTTTGCAGCATGAAGGAACCGAATGAGTACTGATGTAATTAATTTAATTTTTGGCATGAAACTGCGTCAAGCCCGCCTCGAAGCCAATTTAAGCCTGACTGAATTTGCTGCACGCGCTGAATTATCGCCGTCGTATGTGACTGAGATGGAGAAGGGGCGTAAGTATCCCAAGCCCGATAAAATTGTTAAAATGGCCCAAGTTTTGGGTAAAGGCTACGATGAGCTGGTCTCGATCAAGCTGAATCCGGCCTTGGCCTACCTTGAAAATATGCTTTCTTCACCGTTGTTACGCCATTTTCCCTTCGAGGAATTTGAGCTTGACCCGAATGAGTTGGTTGGTTTATTTACCAAAGCTCCCGATAAAGCTAGCGCCTTGTTACACGCAATTTGGGAAATTGCCCGCCAATATGATATGAAGGATGAGCATTTTTTTCGGGCGGCGCTGCGTTCGTATCAAGAAATTCATGAAAATTATTTTCCCGAAATTGAGGAAGAGGCCGAAGCCTTTGCCGCCAAATATCAGCTCAATCTCTTTCCGGTCGGCATCGACCAGCTCAAGCAGATTTTGCAGCAGCGATTTGGCTATCACATTGATGAAACCAGCTTAGCCGAGCACGAAATTCTCTCGCACTATCGCGCTGTTTATATTGACACACCGCGCAAAACCTTGTTGATCAATCCGAATTTGTATCAATTGCAGCGTAAATTTATTTTGGCTCGCGAGCTTGGTTATGCAGCGCTCGGCTTGAATGAGCGTTCAGTCACCTCGACGCCTGATCAAGTGCTGTCGTTTCGCCAAGTTTCCAACGATTTCAAGGCTTCATATTTTGGCGGTGCGCTGTTGATGCCGCGTCAGCCGATGATCGCCGATATTGCAACCTTGTTCAATCAAACGACATGGAGCGCCGAGCCGCTGCTGGCGATGCTTAATCACTATGATGTTACGCCCGAAATGTTGCTCTATCGCTTCAGCGAGGTAATTCCGGCGGCTTTTGGTATTTCGTTGCACTTTTTGCGCTTCCACAATGTTGAAGGCTCCTACAAACTGATCAAACGAATTAATATGAATCGTTTGTTGCTACCAAGTGGAATCGGTTTACACGAACATTACTGTCGGCGTTGGCTGGCCTCGCGGCTCTTGATCAATTTGGCTGATCATAATGGACAGCAACAACCCTTGGTCGATGTGCAAATCTCGGAGTTTTTAGAAAGTCAAGATCGCTTTTTAGATTTGGGGTTTGCGCGGCCATTGGTGTTAACGCCAACCGTTGGCAGCAGTGTGGTGGTTGGTTTTCGCTTTACGCCCGAGCTTGCTAAAGTGATCAAGTTTGTCGATGATCCGGCAATTCATCGCGCGGTAATTCACGAAACCTGTCAGCGTTGCCCGATTGACGATTGTGCGGTGCGTAAATCTGTGCCTACGGTACTATGGGGCGAGCAACTGCGTGATCGGCGTAACGCCGCAATTGCCGAAATTCGCCGAACGTTGTTGCCATAATGTTCCAAAAGACCAATTAACCCACGACAGCGCCAACCTTCGGCGCTGTTACTATTTAACCCCAAGTCCTAGGACTTTTGACTGAATTGACATAGAATAGTGTTAGGGTTATTATTTGACTTATCAGTCATAAATTGTTTGATGGTCAAATAATGGCTGAGCGTAAGGAATTGAGCATGCCAAGCCTAGAGAAACCAACCAAGCCCGCTGGATCGTTGAAAGAGCGCCAACGCGAGGAACGCGCTCGACTGATTTTAGAGGCAGCCCAAACCATTTTGTTGGAGCGCGGCTACCACGAAACCTCAATCGACGATATTGCAGCCCAAGTTGGCATTGCTAAAGGCACAGTCTATTTGCACTTTCCTAGCAAAGAAGATTTGATGATTGCCCTGGTGGAGCGGCAATTACAAAACTTTGTACAGGTGATCGAAGCCGTGGCAGCCAGCACCAGCAGTGCCCGCGAACGCCTAGAAGCGATTTTGCAACGCACCTACGATCCTAGCGAAGCTCGTCGGATGCAGATTTTTCTCGAGGTGTTTGGCAGTGCTGATATGCGTTCGCGGTTTGCTGAAAAGCATGAACGCACCCAGCCGATTATCGATCATGTGCGCAATTTGCTACGCGAAATTATCGAGCAAGGCAAAGCTCAGGGCGAATTTGATCCGCAAATCTCAACCAAAGTCATGATTGTGATGTATCTCAATTTGCTTTCTCCTCGCAACTACCATCATCTGACAACTGATCAAACAGTGGCGTTTGAAGAGTTGCTGCCTCAAATAATTCAAATTTTCTTCCATGGGATTTCACGGAAGTAAGCTTAAGAAAGGCGCGGAATGGAAACGGCAATTAAGCAAGCGGCTTCGGCAGCAGTTGAATTTGAACAGCCACGCTATACCAAGCGCGAAACTTTGCTCACCATGCTGAGCGTGCTCTTGGTGATGCTTTTGGCCTCACTTGATCAAACAATTGTGGGTACGGCGATGCCCAAAGTCATCACCGAATTGCATGGCTTTGATCGCTATACCTGGGTTACGACGGCCTATCTGTTGGCTTCAACCGTGATGGTGCCAATTTATGGCAAGCTTTCGGATATGTTCGGGCGTAAGCCGTTGTTTATCTTTGGCTTAGTTGTCTTTTTAATTGGCTCAGGTTTGTGTGGCGCGGCTCAGAGCATGAACCAATTAATCATCTTTCGTGGCTTGCAAGGCTTAGGCGCAGCCGCCTTGATGCCAATTGCCTTGGCGATTGTTGGCGATTTGTTCACGCCGCGCGAACGCGCTCGCTGGCAAGGCATCACTGGTGGGGTTTTTGGGATTTCGGCCATCCTTGGGCCAACTGCTGGTGGCTGGTTGACTGAACACGTTTCATGGCGCTGGATTTTCTACGTTAATTTGCCGTTGGGCATTATCGCGCTCTTGACTTTGGTGTTTTTGATGCCAACCCTTGGCCGCAAAGCCCAACGGGTCAAAATCGACTATATCGGCTCGATCTTGTTGGTTGCTGGCACAGTGCCGCTGTTGCTGGGCTTTACTTGGGCTGGTTCACAATACGCTTGGCTTTCAACTCAAGTTTTGAGCATGTTTGGGCTTTCGATTGTATTTTTGGGTGCATTCATTGCCTTTGAGGCATGGCTTGAACGCAACAATGGCCAGCCAATTATCGAGCCAAGCCTGTTCAAAAATAGCATTTTCCGCATCTCAGTGTTGATCACGATCATCTCGAATATGGCGCTGTTTGGCAATATTTTCTTCTTGCCTTTGTTTGTGCAAGGCGTAATTGGCACCTCGATTACCAATAGCGGCCTGATTATGACCCCGTTGATGCTAACTGCGATTATTTGTAGCGTGGTAGCAGGCCAAATTGTGGCGGCAACTGGTAAATACAAAATTATCGCAATTGTGGGGATGGCGATTAGCGTGTTAGGTGGCTTCTTGCTGCTGCAACTCGATATCAATTCGACCAATACCAACGTGGCGATTGATATGGTGGTGCTGGGTTTGGGCATGGGCGCGGGGATGTCGTTGTATACCTTGATTACCCAAAATGCCTTGCCCAACAAAATTGGTCAGGCAACCTCAGCCTTGACCTTCTTCCGCTCAATTGGCAGCACAATTGCTTTGGCGGCGATGGGTTCGGTAATGAATTCGGCCTATTTGCCAGCTTTCAAAGCGGCAATTCCAACCGAAGTTGCCCAAAATGTGCCAGCCGAAAGCTTAGCAGCCTTCAATAACCCGCAAATTTTGCTTTCACCCGAAACCCAATCGCTAATTCAAGCCCAGTTTGCCCAAGGTGGCCAACAAGGCGAAGCGCTTTATAACACCTTGTTGGGCGCGGTCAAATATGGCTTGGTTGATGGCATTCACCATGTGTTTATCTTCAGCTTTGGCATTACACTTTTGGGCTTTGTGGTAGTCTTCTTCCTCAAAGAAATCGAGTTGCGTGGTGGCCGCAAAAAAGCTGAGGCCCAAATCGAACAAACTGGTGAAGCTGGTTCAGCTGGCATGGCGGCGTTTCATTAATCAGAACATAGAGCAAAGAACATAGAGCAAAGAACATAGAACATAGGAATTGGGGATCGGGCTAGCAATAGCTCGATCTTTTTTAACGCAGAGGCGCAGAGCGAATAAGGTTATAGGCTAGTGGCTTTGGGCTATCGGAACGTTTGTAGGATTACAATGATTGCCATTGCCTATAGCCAAATGTCTATAGCCTCGTCTTCACGTTCTTCGCGCTCTTCGTGGTTTCGGCCTTTGTGGTCTTCGTGCACTTCGTCAATCAAAACCCAATATGCTATAATGGCTTGGTCTGTTAACAAACATTGTGTGGTGAGAAAACAGTGCAAAGAGCCTCCACGACGTTACAAACAACCCCCATCACGCGGATAGAACCATCCAAAGGCTGGGTTTCGCTGCAATTACGCGAACTCTGGGCCTACCGTGAATTACTGTTTTTTCTGATTTGGCGCGATGTTAAAGTTCGCTACAAACAGACGGTGCTGGGCGCAGCTTGGGCCATCATCCAACCAGTTTTTTCGATGATTGTCTTTACGCTGATTTTTGGCAGGTTGGCCAAATTGCCTTCCGATGGCATTGCCTACGAAGCTTTTTCGATTACGGCGCTCGTGCCATGGGCGCTGTTTGCCAACGCACTCAGCCAAGGCTCAAATAGCTTGGTTGGTAACGCCAACTTAATCAAAAAAGTCTATTTTCCCCGCTTAACTGTGCCAATTTCAACCGTGCTTGGTGGCTTGGTCGATTTTGCGATTGCCTTTGTCGTGATGTTTGGCATGCTGCTATGGTTTGGCATCACGCCAAGCCTCCGTATATTGGCGCTGCCATTATTCATTATGCTGGTGCTGATCACTGGTTTAGGTGTGAGTTTATGGCTAGCGGCATTAAATGTGCAGTTTCGCGATATTCGCTATGTCATTCCGTTTATGGCCCAGCTTTGGCAATATGGTAGCCCGGTGGCCTACTCCAGTAGCTTGATTCCTCAAGAATGGCGCTGGCTCTATGGCTTGAATCCAATGGCTGGCGTAATTGATGGCTTTCGTTGGTCGTTGCTGGGCACAGGCCAAATCAGTTGGTCAAGCATGCTGCCATCGGTGGGCATTGCCCTATTCCTGCTGTTCACCGGAGCTTTATACTTCCGCCGAATTGAAAAACAATTTGCAGATATGGTGTAACAATGAGCGAGATTGCGATTCAGGTTGAGCATTTAAGTAAGCAATTTCGCATTGGGGCGAATGCATTTCAAAAAACCTTTCGCGAAACAGTGTCCGATATGATGTTAGCGCCGGCCCGCCGCTTGCGTTCGGCCATGCGTGGTCAAGGCAGCCAAGCCGCCACTAAGGAATTTTGGGCGCTGCGTGATGTTTCATTCGATGTTAAGCAGGGCGAAGTCGTTGGGATTATCGGCCACAACGGCGCTGGCAAAAGTACCTTATTGAAAGTGCTTTCGCGAATTACCGAGCCAACCACTGGTTCGGCCTTGATTCGTGGGCGGGTTGGGACGCTGCTTGAAGTTGGTACGGGTTTCCATCCCGACCTGACAGGCCGCGAAAATATGTACCTCAACGGAGCGATTCTGGGCATGAGCCGCGCCGAAATTAACCGCAAGTTCGATGAAATTGTGGCCTTTGCTGAGGTCGAGCAATTTATCGACACCATGGTTAAACATTATTCCAGCGGCATGTATTTACGCTTAGCCTTTGCGGTGGCGGCCCACCTTGAGCCTGAAATTCTGATTGTCGATGAGGTTCTGGCGGTTGGCGATGCGCAGTTTCAAAAAAAGTGCTTGGGCAAAATGGGCGAAGTTGCCCAAAATGGCCGAACTGTGCTGTTTGTCAGCCACAATATGGCGGCAATTCGCAGCTTGTGTCAACGGGTGGTTTGGCTCAACCAAGGCACTGTGCTCAAAGATGGCCCTTCGGCAGCGATTGTCAACGAATATTTGATGCAAACCGTCACTTCGAGTAGCTCACGCGTCGATTTGCGCGAGGCAACTCGTCATTATGATTATGGCAAACGCTTTAAGATTAATGACCTAACCTTTAATCATGGCGAGCCAATTTTGCATGGCGAGACGCTCAACGTAAGTTTCAACTACGAAGCCTATGCCGATGTCTATGGTGTGTCGTTTGGCTATGGGTTCTCCTCGCTCGAAGGCACGCGCCTGATGACGGTCGATAGCGATTTGAATGCACCACGCTACCTTATTAAGCGCGGCCAACACGGCCAACTCACCAGTACCCTCGATACGCTCAACTTGCAACCTGGCATTTATTTGCTTGATGTTGGGGTGCGTTCGGGCGATGGTAGTGCCTTGGATTACCTGCCTGGGTGTGCTCAGGTCGAAATTTTGCCTGGCCCGACCACACCCGCCTCAATGAGCCGCTTGGATTATGCCGGTAATGTACGGCTTGGCGGGCAATGGCAATGGCCTGAGACGGCCCAAGAGGATCGCGATTAATGCAACCATTAAAGATTCTGGTGTTGACCAGCTTATTTCCACCGCACTATATCGGTGGCTACGAGGTTGGTTGTGGCGATGTGGTTGCTGGTTTACGCGCCAAAGGCCACGATGTAACAGTGTTAACCAGCACCTACGGCGTGGATCGCGAAGTACGCGAAGGCTTTATCGAGCGCTCGCTGACGATCGATATTCACCCCGTGGCCCAAACCACTTTAGCCCACCAACGCCGTTTATACGAACGTGAATTGCACAATCAGCCACGCATTTTAGACCTTGCTGAAGAACTAAAACCCGATATTGTGTTTGTCTGGAGTTTCTACCAAGCCTCGATGTCGGCAGTGCGTATGCTCCAAGCTCGCGGTTATCGCACAGCCTTTTTCATCTCCGATCACTGGCCAATCCGGATTGGGATTTTCGATCCATGGCACTATATGCCGCGCCATCCTGTGCGTTGGCTTGGGCGCAAACTGCTTGGCCGGAAGCTTGGGCGCAAAACTGGCTTTCGCAATAATTTGCCATTGAGCTATGCCAATGCAATTTTTGCTAGCGACTTTTTGCTCAAGCAAACCCAACCCATCGGCCCAATGCCCAATGCTCAAGTGATTCGTTGGGGCGTTGATTACGATTTATTTGTGCGCCGTGAACGCTCAGCTGGCATGGGCCAGCGTTTATTGTTCGTTGGCCAAATTTCTGGCCACAAAGGCATGGAAACCTTGCTTGAGGCTTTTGCCTTGGTGCAACAGAAGCATGGTTTTGAGCAGGCAACGCTCTCGATTGTTGGGGCTGGGCTTTCCGCCGAATATACCAGCGAGATGCAGCGCTACGCCGAAACTCTTGGTATCAGCCAAAGTGTCGCTTGGCGGGGCAAATTACCGCGCCAAGCGCTACCCGACATCTACGCCAGCCACGATATTTTGATCTTTCCATCGCGTTGGGACGAACCATTTAGCATTACGGTAGTTGAGGCGTTGGCAATGGGGTTGGTGGTTGTGGCCTCGGATACTGGCGGCACAACCGAAATTATCAAGCATGAACAAACTGGCATGGTGTTTGCCCGCGACGATGCTGCAAGCTGCGCTGCCCATATTGCAACCCTCTTTACCCAACCAAACTTAGCTCAAAAACTCCATAACCAAGCCACCCAAATTGTCGATCGTGAGTTTCGCATGAGCACCATGATTGATCGGGTTGAAGCAGCGCTCTATGCTGCCTGTAACAAGGATTCGCGCCATGACTAAATATATTGCTCGCACACGCCAAATTGTTTGGAAAAATTATCTGCGGGCTTTGCCAGCATTAAAAACTGTTAGCCGTGCCTTAGGGATCGAAAACGCTGCTCGTTCAGCAATGCGCACTATTTTGCCCAAAATTCAGGCTAAACGCACCAGTAAATGGGCATGGGCCAGCGAAACATCCAAATGCCGTGCGCGACTCGACCCATTTTGTGTTGGTTATGGCTTAGATTTAGGCTTTGGTGGCGATCCAATTAATCCACGGGCGGTGCGGGTCGATTTACCGCAACCCTACACGGCGGTCGGCCAATATCCAGTGCAATTGGGTGGCGATGCCGATCATTTATATTGGTTTGCTGATAATGTGATCGATTATATTTATTCGTCGCATTTGCTCGAAGATTTCGACGATACCAAAGCTGCACTAAAAGAATGGTTGCGGGTATTAAAAGTTGGTGGTCGCTTGGTGATTTTCTGTCCCGATGAGCAACGCTTTCGAGTTCATTGCCAAAAAACTGGCCAGCCCTATAATCCTCATCACAAGCATGCCCATTTTTCGCTAGAGTTTGTCAAAGGCTTGCTGCGTGAATTAGGCCAAACCAAATTTATTCATGAAAACCCCGATGTTGATATTTATTCGTGGGAACTGGTGTGCGAGAAAATTGAGGCCTAGTTGTGGCAGATCCAAACCAAATCTCATTTTTAGCGCGAGTTCAGCGCCGCTTGCGCTACGATTGGCAAAGCAAATTTTTGCCGCGCTGGTGGCATTTAAACTTACACTTACGCAAACCCACGATTCGGCGAGTGCTAGGGTTTGGCGGTGGGCTTGGCGATCAATTATTATGCACAGCGATTTTTCGGGCCTTACGCGAACATGGCGAGGCCGATCTTTGGATGCAAACTAATAATCCCGAATTATTCGCGCATAACCCCGACATTGCTGGAATAATTCCGGTGATGCCCTATTATTTTAAAATCATTGAACAGCATGGCTTGCCATTCAAGCGGCTCAATTATACGACCCATATTAAAGAACAAGCCCGCGATTTACCACCACAGCAACATCTGATTACCAATATGGCTTCGGTTTTGGGAATCGATTATCCGGTGGGCGTGCGGCCTTATCTGCATTTAACTGAAGCTGAACGTACTCAACATATTATTTCCAAGCCCTATATTGCGGTGCAAAGCTCAATTTTGGCAGCACGCTATCCAATCGCAACCAAAGAGTGGTATCCCGAACGCATGCAAGTTGTAGTCAATCAATTAGCCAAACGCTTTACGATTGTGCAACTTGGTATGCCGAGCGACCCCAAACTTGAGCATGTGATCGATCTGCGTGGCAAAGCCAGCATCCGCGAATCGGCAGCAATTTTGCAGGCTGCGCAGCTCTTTATTGGCTTTGTCGGCTTTCAAATGCACTTGGCACGGGCAGTCGATTGCCGCTCGGTGATTATTTTTGGTGGTCGTGAAGCACCGTTTCAATCGGGTTATAGCTGCAATAGCAATTTGTACACGCCATTAAGTTGTGCGCCCTGCTGGCTCTGGGAAAATTGCCCAATCGAGCGCCAATGTATGCAGGAAATTACGCCAGAAATGGTTTTGGCGGCGGTCGAAGAGCAATTAGATTTAGTTGGCCAGCCATTGAAAATCGATTATATCACGCCACGTCCAGCCCATGAATTGATCGAATTGGAGATTCATTGTGCATGAATTAACTGCCACGCTAGCCAAATTAAGCCAACAACGGGTCTTAATTGTTGGCGATGTCATGCTCGATGAATATATTTGGGGCGATGTGACGCGCATTTCGCCCGAAGCGCCAGTGCCAATCGTCAATGTGCGTTCGCGTAGCTATCGGCCAGGCGGAGCCAGCAATGTTGCCGCCAGCATTGCCGCGCTCAATGCCGAAGTGCTGCTTAGCGGGGTGATCGGCGACGATTTGGCGGGCCAACAACTCAAAATTGCCCTCCAACAGGCGGGCGTTGCCGATAGCACAGGCTTAATCAGTGCTCAACGGCCAACTACGCTCAAAACCCGCATCATCGCCCATAACCAACAGATGTTGCGCTATGATAGCGAGGTCAGTACGGCGCTTGATGCAGCTAGCGAAGCAGCACTGTGCGCTTGGGTTGATCAACAGATTGCTAATTGCCAGGTTTGTATTCTCTCAGATTACGCCAAGGGTGTGCTGACCGAGCGAGTTTGCCAACATGTCATTCAACAGGCACGGCACTACAACATTCCGGTGGTGGTTGATCCCAAGGGCATCAATTATCAGCGCTATGCCCAAGCCAGCGTTATTACGCCCAATCTGCAAGAAACCCAAGTTGTAACAGGGCTAAGCCTACAAACGCTTGAACAACTGCACCATGCTGCTGATCAATTGTTGGATTTGCTGCAAGGCGCAGCGCTGATCATTACCCGCAGCGCTGATGGCATGGCGCTCTATCGCAACGACCATGCCCCAGTCTTTTTGCCAACCCATGCCCGCAACGTTTACGATGTCACTGGAGCAGGCGATACGGTTGTGGCAATTTTGGCCTTGGCATTAGCCAGTGGCAGTAGTTTGGAGCATGCCATGCAATTGGCCAATCTGGCAGCTGGAATTGTGGTGGGCAAAGTTGGCACGGCTACCGTCGATCTGGCCGAATTATCGCAAGCAGTTACCAGCCTTTATTAATTATCAAAGGAACCGCTATGTCGTGGAAAAGCCGAGTCCGGCCATTTATCCCCAAGCCAGTGTTGCAACGTTATATCGCTTGGCGGGTTGCCAATAATCAAAAAACTGTGCGCCAACGCCTATTCGAGCAATATGGCCGCTACGCCGAATATACATTAACTCAACGATCACTGCCTGAGCTGTTTCCTGAAGGCCGTCAAGCCAGCATCGAAGTGCCAGTTGCTGCGATTGTACGCGACGACACGATGGAAATGCCCTTGGCCGAATTGCTATCGTTAGCCGGTGTGACCCAAATTAGCCAACCCAAAACGATTTTTGAATTTGGCACCTACATGGGCGCAACCACGCGCATGATGGCTCAGCATAGCAGCCCTGAAACCAAAATCTACACGCTTGACCTTGATGTTAAGACCCGCAACGAATATTTGCGGCGCAATGGCTATCAGTTTGAATTAAGCTTCACGCCAGGCCAGCATTTTCACAATACCCCTGAGGCCAGCAAAATCACTCAGCTTTGGCTTGGTTTAGAGCCATTCGATTTTAGCTCGTATTATGGCCAAATGGATTTAGTCTTGGTTGATGCTGATCATTCGTATCCCTTTGTTAAGGCTGATACCGAAGTGGCGCTGAAATTGGTGCGGCCTGGTGGGGTGGTTGTTTGGGATGATTATACCTGGGTCGATGCGCATCCTGAGTGTGTTGGGGTCACCCGCTGCGTCAACGAATTGGCTGAGCGCTTGCCGATTTACCGCATCAAACAAACTCGTTTAGCGATCTATCGAGTGCCCGCGTGAAACAGCGACTCTGGTTTGTTAGCGATAGTACAGCCCTTGGCGGAGCCGAGGGCTATTTAGAAACCCTGCTGCTCAATGCCGATCAACAGCAGTTTGAGCTTGGCTTGTTGCTGCCGCCGCGCCCAGCCACCCAACCCTTGATTGATCGAGCCAAAGCCCATGGAGCGAGCATCGCAACCTTGGATGTAGTGCACGAACATGGGTTATCACTGAAGGCAGTCAATCAAGCGGTGCAGCTTTTTCGCCAATTACGGCCTGATATTGTGCATTTTGTTGTGCCCTCGCCGCGCCGTGCCGCAGAATTGGTATTGGGTGCAGCATTGGCGCGAGTGCCACGCCGAGTTATCACCTTCCAATTGGTCACGCCAATTCCGCGCTTCAATTGGCTTTCCCACCATCTACGGCTGCTCAATCGGCGTTGGCAATACGCCACTTTGCACGCTGGCATCGCGGTTTCGCAAGGCAATGCTCAATTGTTATTGGAGCAATTTGGTTTTCCTAAGCGGCGTTTACACACAATTTATAATGCGGTTGATAGCCAGCGCTGGCAGCCGCAACCGCGTGATCCTGCGACTCGTGCAGCGTGGCAAATTCCCGCCGATGTACCACTTTTAGGCGTGGTTGGCCGTTTGAGCCGCCAAAAAGGCCACCAAATTTTATTCGAGGCCTTACCAAAGCTGTGGCAAGCGCAGCCGAATCTGCATGTCGCATTAATTGGTGAGGGCGATTTAGCTGACGAATTACGCCAAGCTGCCCAACAACTACCAAAGTCGCAGCAGATTCATTTTGTTGGCCAGCAAGCCAATATGCCTGCTGCATTGGCCGCGCTTGATGTTTTTGTCTTGCCATCGCTGTACGAAGGCTTATCGTTTGCCTTGCTCGAAGCCATGGCCAGTGGGCAAGCAATTGTTGCCAGCAGCACCGACGGCACACGCGAAGCAATCAGCGATGGAATCCAAGGTCTATTGGTTGAGCCAGGCCAAAGTGTTGCGCTGGCGCAGTCAATTGGGCGTATGCTCAGCGATCAATCATTAAATCAAGCCTGTCGCCAAGCTGCTCGCCAACGCATTCAACAGCAATTTGAATTGCAAACAATGTTGCAACGTACTTTTGAGTTGTATCGAGCAGGGGTCAGAGGCTAGGGGCCAGGGATCAGAGGTTATGGCTATAGGCTATAGGCTATCGGAACATGTTGTGATGTTACAATCAAACCGATAGCCAACTCCCCTTCGTGTGCTTCGTGGATCAAAACCATAATCAAATAAATCTGTGCCAATCTGTGGCAAAACAACCTTCATGATTGCCCTATCGATTCCTAGCCCCTGATCCCTGACCCCTAGCCACGCGTGAATCAGCCTAAAGCACGATTGCCCAAACCTGGAACCTAGCCTACAATAGCACTGCGCAAGAGCGCAAGCTGAGACTAAAGCTCAAGCTGAATCGGCAAACGTCGTGTTAGAAAGTGGAGGTTCGAATCCTCCCCCAGCCACCAACCTAGGCTGGGTAGCCCAATTGGCAGAGGCGCTAACACAGCCACTCAAATTCAGATTATCGCTCTAGATTCAGTATTTGCTGTTGAACATCAAGTCAAGCACTATCATGCATATACCGCTGGATGCTAGTTCGAATCTAGCCAGCTCCGCCAAACTTTGGGGCCGTAGTTTAATGGAAAAACCCAGCGCTCTTAGGACTGACGTGATAGTTTAAACGTATTGATGTGTGCAAATCAATAGCGCTGCCGAGGCCCGACACTAGGCTAGAGTTCGGGCCTCATTTTTTTAATCAGCATCCAGTTGATCAAGCCGCTTGCCAGTTTGATGTGCCAAATGCTGGCGTTTGGCTAAGCCAACCCGTTGGGCTGCGTAAATTCCGCGATGGCCCGAAATAGCGTAGGCAATGCAGGTTGTGAGCATCAAAGGCCCAAGCAAAGCCGAGCCAAATAATTCAACTCCCATCAAAACACAAGCAATCGGGGTATTAGCAGCCCCGGCAAACACTGCAATAAAGCCCAATGCCGCCAACAAATCAGTTGGCACACCAAATAATGGGGCTAAAGCTGAGCCAAGCGTCGCGCCAATCACAAACAATGGCGTTACTTCGCCACCTTTAAAGCCCACGCCCAAGGTCAAGCCAGTTAATAATAATTTGAGCGCAAAAGCCCAAAATACAACGCCTTTTGGTTCGAAAGCCTGCGCCAACAACGGCAAACTTAGCCCATTGTAATCACGAGTATTCAACAAAAAGCTAATACCTACAATCAGCCCACCGCCAGCCATTGCCCGAAAAATTGGGTTGGGCAACCAACGCCGTGACCACGTTTGTACCAATTCAGTCCAGATCGCAAAGGCACTGCTAGCTAAGCCAAAGCAAATTCCTGCTCCAACTAAAATCGCCCAGATCATGCTCAAATCGGGCACATCGGCCACATGATAATGACTATGCGCAACATTTAGCCAACGCACCACCCCATCGCCAACCAAGGCTGCCACCAAACATGGTAATAACGCTTCGTAGCGCAAAACGCCAAATGCCAGCACTTCCATGGCGAAAATTGTGCCGGCAATCGGCGTGCCAAAGACGCTACTAAACCCTGCGCTGATGCCCATCATCACTACTAAGCGCCATTCAGCTTGGGGCAAGCGCCACCAACACCCAATTCGCGCTGCCAAACTCGCGCCCATTTGCACTGCCGTCCCTTCGCGCCCAGCTGAGCCACCACCAAGATGGGTCAACAAGGTTCCGAGCAACACCAACGGAGCCATGCGTAAGGGAATTCCCGCCGAATCAGGGTTATGCAGTTGTTCAATGATCAGATTATTGCCCGCCGCCACGCTCGTGCCAAAACGCTGATAGAGCCATGTCACCACGCCACCAAGCAACGGCAAACTGAGCAATAACCACCAGTTGTTGGTTTGCAGGCTGGTCACCCAAGCCAAACTAACTAAAAAAAAGGCGCTAGCAAGGCCTGCAGCAATGCCTATGATCACTGCTAAGCCTGTCCAGCGCCCAATCTGTCGCATCATCAGAGTTTCCTTATTAAATTAGGCCAAACTTTGGGACTACCATTTAACGTAGTGACATGAGGTTTTGAGGCTATTGACTAAAGGCTAGCGGAACAATCATTGGTTTCCTAAACGATCATCACTGCCAAAAGTCGATAGCCTCATTTGCCTTGATGGTTAAAACTCCCCGCTTCCCAACTAGCCCAAAACTCGTGGATCAACCGTTTGATCGACTAAATCGAGAAATTCGCTAATTGTTGGCAGGGTTGATGGAGCTGCAACTTGCCCCGCAAAATGGCTCACCCGCTCGGCAGTTTGCTTGAAAAAGAGCAGCGTTGCCGGATCAGGCCGAAGTTCTTCATTATAAGGATCTTGCATGTGTTCAGCAAACCCAAGCGCTTGTTGGGCTAAGGCTGGATAGTGTTCAGCCAAAATCGCGGCGAGGGTGATCATCTCTTCACCCGATTGCTCCAAATTTTGCAATTGAGCTTGGATATCAAAAACGGGCCGCAAAAGCTCGAAAGCCCGTTGGATTTGGCCTTTTTTATACCAAACTCTAGCCAATGCACTTTGCGAACCAGGAATTAAGTTGCGAGCATCGTTTTGCAGGGCTAGATTGAGCGATTCTTCCAGTGCCTCTTGAGCTAATTCCAAATCGCCAATAGCGCAAGCCAGCCAGCCGCGGGCACTTTGGCAAAGAATAATGCCAACTTGATTGCCAAGGCTGCGGTTGATTTGTAAGCTTTGTTGATAGCAACGTTCAGCATCATCGAAACGGCCCAAACCAGTGTAGGAGCTAGCCAAATTGCTCAAGGCGGCAGCTTCGCCAGAGCTATCGCCCATGGCTTGCCAACGTGCCACCACATCCTCGCCAAGCTCCACTGCTTTTTGATAATAGCGTTGTTGATAGGCTAGTGATGACAAATTATGCAAAGCGCGGGTTTCGCCAAAGGTATCGCCAACTTGCTTGAATAAGGCTTGACCACGCTCATACCATAACGTTGCATCAGCATGATCAGCGAAATATTGGGCACAAATGCCTGCGGCAATCGCTGCTTTGGCGCGAACGACAGGCTCAATTTCGTGCTCACGCCGCCATGCTTGACGAATCCAGATCCGCGCTTCTTGGGCATAGCCTTTGGTAAACCAAAACAACCACAACGAGCCAGCAATCCGCAAGGCTGTGGCGGGATGTTGCTCAACCGCCCAATCGAGCACCGAGCGTAAGTTGTAAATATCACTTTGCAAGCGGGCCATCCACAGCGGCTGATCGGCTCCAAGCAAGGGTTTTTCGGCACTCTCCGCCAAATGGGTAAAGTACGAGCTATACAATCGTTGCAAGTGATTCGCTTCACGGCGACGTTGCAAACGACCTTCAGCATACGAATGCACCGCATCAAGCATCAGATAACGATGGTCGCCGTTGGGCAGAGTTTCAAGCTGTACCAACGATTTATCGACCAAGGTTTGTAAGCCTTCGACCACATTGATCGGTACGTCGGGAATTCCCGCGCAAATCGCTTCAGCCGATTCGAGCGTCCAACTGCCGCGAAAAATCCCCAAGCGAATAAACAACACTTGCAGCGTTGGTGAAAGCAGGCGATAGCACCAATCGAGCACTGGCCACAAAATTTCTTTGCGCTGCATGGTGCTATTTTTGTCGATCATAGCCGCACCCAAGCGCAAGTGATGCCGCACCATTCGTACTAAATCCGAGGGCGGCAAACTGCGGCTATGGCTAGCGACGAGCTCAACGGCCAAGGGCAAGCCCTGCACCAAACGACACATTTCGGCGATCGCTTGAGCCTGTGGTTGATCGACTTTGAGCATTGGCTGCAACCGCCGCAAGCGTTCGCTAAACAATTGCACAGCGCCATATTGCAAAATTTCGCTGGCGCTCAAGCGAGCATCTTCGGCAGGCACACTCAACAAGGGTACCCGATAGATCGTTTCAGCAGCCACGTTTAGGGCCACTTGGCTCGTGACCAAAATGGTTAATTGCGGTACGGCTGCTACTAAAGCTTGCACATCCGAAGCAGCCTCGACCACATGATCAATATTATCGAGAATTAACAAGCTAGGTTGATGTGGAAAATGGTCGGCAATCGTGGTGAGCAATGGTTGATCGGTAGTGGGAGCGATACCGAGGCTTTCGGCAATCGTTGCTAGCACCAAGCCCGCCGCCCGAATCGGTACCAACGAAACAAAAAAACAGCCACCAACAAATTGGTCGGCATATAAACGGGCACAATCAACAGCCAAACGGGTTTTGCCCGCGCCGCTTGCCCCAACCAAACTAATTAACCGCTGACCTTGGGCCAATAAAGCTCTAATTTCAGCAGTTTCAGCATCACGCCCAATTAGAGCAGTGGTGTAACGGGGAAGGAGATCGGAATGTTCTGTCTGCATATTCACACCAATTGGTTTCTGCTAGCGCCATCAACATTGATAGCAGTCATGCCTCATTGCATGCTAGTTGTCGTGCATAGCCCGATTGATGAGCCGTTGCATTGGTTAATCATACACGAAAAATCGCTTTAAATGCAGCAATCCCTGTAGAATTGTGCTACAGGGATTGCTGGCATAGGCCGTGATCAAAGGGTAATCTGCTCGATCGTGCTCAGCTGATCGGCGTAGCCAAGCAAGCTTTGGGCGATATAGGCTGGCACATGCTCGGCCCAGCCAAAAATAAAGCTCACATTTGGCTCATCGGGCGGGGCAACCGCGTGCGGATAGGGCGCAATCGTGATCAAAAATGCTTGAGCCTTGGGGTTAACCTCGGCCAGATATTTGCGCCAAACGCTGACAAAACTTGTGCCACCATAGCTATCACTTGCCCATTCCTCATTGTCGGTAATTGCAATTACTACATCGACCACCTCGCGGCGATCATACAAATGCGAGATTGGAGCGGAAACTGCTGTGCCACCACCAAGTTTGGCCGTAATTTGCTTTGTCAGCCACATCAATTTGGTTTCGCGCCACGTCTCCATCTGAACAATGCTGGTATTAAAAGGTAGCAGTTGGGCGGTTGGGTTGCTGCGATAGAGTGATCCAGCGAAAATGCCTGCAACATCGACATAACGTACTTGCGACTTAGGATTGATGGAGCCGCGCATCGAACCAGAAACATCCGGGGCAACCACGACCCGCCCAGGAATTTCGGGCATGTTGACGAAGGCCATTTCAAGCATCTGCTCAAGCGTTTGCTGAATCAGCTTTTCCTGCTCGCTCAGTGGCGTGAAAGCTAACCAAGCTGCATGCAAACGAAATGGCAGAATCTTGGCACGGCGCAAGGCTTCAAGGTCGCTCAAACGCCCAACCACATATTCAACCATCGCCGCGTCGTGGAACACGCCCGACCGTTGCAAACTGGCCAAATTGCGTAGCAAGGCCAAATAGGGCATTTGCTCGATCAACGTTCGCCACATTGCCAAATCTGGCTTGCCCGTACCTGTGACAATTTCGTAGGGCAGACGACCAGTCTCAACCAACGCTCGCTGCTCAGTCGGATCGCTCGTGCGCTTAAGTTGCTCGACCGCTGCGATTTGCGGCAACAGCGTGGGCGCTTGCTCAGCCCAGGTTGTGCGCCAGCGCTCACGATCAATCAAATAGCTAAACAAGGCATTAGTGCGATCATCGACAGGTTGCGGGCGGGTTAGGCGCAGCACATCACGCAAGGTCATGCTGCCTGAATTCGTGCCACCATATTTAATTACGTGATATTCGCTCAAGTTAAGCAACCATTCGTTGATTGTTTGCTTGATTGCCCGACCCATGCCATGCCGAATCTGACGCGAACGCACAATTTGCACAAAATCTTGCAAATCGCCTGGTGTGAGAATAATGCGCTTGAAAATTTGACGAAACAAGCCCAAATCGACAGTTGATAGCACAACCAAGCCGATAATTGGCTGAAGGCGCATGGTTCCTTGTTCGCGAGCATACACCAAGGCTTTCGCAGCAAACACTGGATCATGGGCCAATATCGTTTGGTGCAACTCCAAGGCCAAGGCATAATTGCTACCTTGTGAGGCGTAAAAGGTTGAGCCAATGGTATTGGTCAACAAGCTTTGCACATAACGTTCAGCCAAACTGCGTTGATAGGTAGGAAAGCCCTCGTGGTTAAGCCCATGTGCTGCATCAGGCGTGCGAGCAAACAGGCGGCGAACAATGTTCATAGCCACCTCCAAGTCATAAGGTAGGAAACAACTCTTCTCAACAAAGCAACCATGGCCTAGCCCGAATCACGCTTGCGGATCAAACGCTGTGAATTGGTTTGGGCAACTACATCACAGCTGATTCGACTAGACCATGGTGTCACAATAGGTCGGGCCTAGCAGGACTCGAACCTGCGACCTAAGTAGCCCCTACTATCACCTCGCGAACGAGGAAGTTGACGCAGAAGCAGTTTGCTCTACCAACTGAGCTATAGGCCCGAAATTTATATAGAGGGGTCGGGGGTCAGGGGCTGGGGATCAGTTCGTTTTCCATCCCAACCACGCTTGCCAAACCTGCAAATTTTCCGATAGCCACTAGCCATCAGCCTAAAACCCTTCTTCGTGCCCTTCGCGTTCTTCGCGGTTACAGCCTTCGTCGATCACATTTGGAGAGCACAACAGGAATCGAACCTATACCACCAGGCTTACGAAGTAACTCCAACAAACACCTCAAATTGAGGAAAAGCTGTCGAAGCACCGTGCCGAAGCACTCCTGGTATTCTGCCGTTGAACTATATGCTCACGTTTAGAGATCGGCGGTCGAGGGCTGGGGATCGGTAACGTTTTCCATCCCAAGCACGCTTGCTAAACCTGCAAATCTCCCGATAACCACTGGCCATCAGCCTATATCCCTCGCCCTCGTGCCCTTCGCGGTTATAGCATTCGTGGATCAATGTAGGTGAGCACAATAGGAATCGAACCTATACGTCAGGCTAACGAAGTAACTCCCACGATCACCTCAGATTGAGGAAGAGTTGTCGAAGTACTGTGCCGAAGCACATCCTGTTGTTCTGCCGTTAAACTATGTGCTCATGTTTATAGTTCGGCGGTCAGGGACTGGGGATCGGTAACGTTTTCCATCCCAAGCACACGTACCAAACCTGCAAATTTTCCGATAGCCACTAGCCATCTGCCTAAAACCCTTCTTCGTGCCCTTCGCGTTCTTCGCGGTTACAGCCTTCGTCGATCGAGATCTATTACTAGACTACCATCGTGTTACAAGGGTTCCAAGAAGCGGCTGATTAAAGCCCGCATTCGCCACATTAACATTGTTTGGTTCCTTTGGTAGCGGCATACGACTCCTTCAATCGGTATGCTGAACGTTCAGGGCTGCTGAGGAAAAGGCGTGGAACTTCGGAATGAGCGAAGTATGTCCCACAAGCACCTCAGCAAACTCTCACTTGTCTCCCACAAGCTGGCGAGGAAGCTGGCTAAATCGTAAATACTTCACCTCGCCAACTTGTTGATTCTCTCCCACAAGCGCTAACCCCTTGATGTTGAAATCGATCATTGGCTAGCGATACCTCAACCTATACGTTGATCCTGCTCGGCTCGTTCTCTCCCTCAAGCGGTTTTTTTAGCTTTTCCGCGCCATGGTAAACGCCAGGAAGTTGGTTCGGGCGCTGTCTCAATTTGCGCCAATTCCAATACCTTACGCACATAGCGGCGCACTTCGCCTTGGCAAGCATCCAAGCGCTTGGCAACTTTGGCAGCATCTTCTACCACCACCGGCACACGCAAGGTTTGATCAAACCAAGAAACAATCCCTGTTACGTCGCGCATCGTTTTGGTTGGAGCAGTTAAGCAAACTACCCGAATCAAAACATCGGAACGTTTAATCTTAGGATGTTGAACAGTAAACATGGGGCTGGCAATATAATTGGCATAGATCAAGACTTTCGCAATCAGCAAACGATAGCGGAGGCTGTCATCAGCGACTGAGCCGTTGTCTACGACCCATAAATCCAACCCAGGGCGGGCGGGGTCGAGTGAACCCGCAACAATATCAATGCGGGTAGGATCTTCGAGCGTCATGAGCAAACCTCTAGCTAAAACAAAATAGTCGTCACTGCTGTGACGACCTTAGCATTAGCGTGTGTCAGTACGCGTCACACTATTGGTCGCCATCCATCCTTCGTCCAACTCATCTCGCCAGCAAAACCATAGCCTAAATCTACATTACGCAATGAGCCACAAATGTGGGCTATTGGCGAGTAATGTGTGCTTGACTGGCGTTTTGGTTGTGGATTGGTGAGTAGCCGTCGCATGGTGCTCGTTCCTTTCCTATGCTGCAATCGAATCTAATTTGGTGATGGGCTAACTATAAGCGCTGTTAATCAGGCTTGCATCAGTCGTCGGGCGGAAATTTCTAAGCCATTAGGCTGAGTAAAGAACATAGAGCATAGAGCATAGCGATCAGGCATCTGCCTTGATCTATAAATGATGCGAAGGGCTGAAACCGCAAAGGAAGCGAAGATCACAAAGGATTATTTTAGGCTCTATGTCCTATTTGATTTGGCCTTCATCCCTCATAATTCATCCTTTATCCTTAAATAATGAAGATCAGGCTATTGCTAGCCCGATCCCCCACAACCGTTCTCCAATTTCTATGTTCTTTTTGCCTTTTATTCGGCGGTTTGTTCCAAGGCTGCCTGCACAAAATCGCGGAACAATGGATGCGGATTGTTCGGGCGCGATTTGAACTCAGGGTGGAATTGCGAAGCCACAAACCAAGGATGGTCGCGCAACTCAACAATCTCGACTAAACGACCATCAGGTGAGTGACCGCTGATGACAAAGCCGGCTGCTTCCATGGCTTTGCGATATTTGTTGTTAAACTCAAAGCGATGGCGATGGCGTTCCAAGGCCAATTCACGGCCATATGCTTTAGCAGCTTTGGTGTCGGGCGCTAAAATACATGGATAAACGCCCAAGCGCATTGTCCCGCCCTTATCACTGATATCCAACTGATCAGGCATAAAGTCGATCACAGGCAGTTTGGTGTTGGGGTTAAATTCGGTTGAGTTGGCATCGGGCGCATTCAAGGCAAAGCGGGCAAATTCAATTGTGGCACATTGCATGCCCAAACAAAGCCCCAAGAAGGGGATTTTGTTTTCGCGAGCATAGCGCACAGCCCGAATTTTGCCCTCGACCCCGCGATAGCCAAAGCCGCCAGGCACAATGATTCCTTGGACATCGCCAAGCATGGTTACTGGATCAGCCACTTCAAGTTCTTCCGATGAGACCCATTTGATATCAACTTGAATATCCTGTGCCCAACCAGCGTGGCGCACCGATTCGGCGACGCTCATATAGGCATCGCGCAACTCCACATATTTGCCTACAATCGCCACGGTGGTATGGCGTTTGGGTTGTTTGATGCGCTCAACTAACGAGCGCCATTCATCGAGCTGAACGGGCTGAGCAGCCAAAGCCAAGCGTTCGATAATTAAATCGCCTAAGCCTGCTTCCTCAAGCACCAATGGCACTTCATAAATCGAATCGACGGTTGGGAGAGCTACCACAGCCTCGTTGGGTAAATCAGCAAACAGCGCGATTTTCTCACGAATATCATCATCAACAGGCAAATCGGAGCGACATAACACCACTGCTGGCGAGATGCCTACGCGGCGCAATTCGGCGATTGAGTGTTGGGTTGGCTTGGTTTTGAGTTCGCCGCTGGCTTGGAGATAGGGCAACAATGTGACATGAATATAGATCACATTATCGCGACCCACATCTTTTTTCATTTGGCGAATGGCTTCGAGGAAGGGCAGGCTTTCAATATCGCCGACTGTGCCACCAATTTCGACAATTACCACATCAGCACTGGTATTTTTGGCTACCAAAGCCACGCGGCTTTTAATTTCGTTGGTGATATGCGGAATAACTTGAATCGTGCCACCGAGGAAATCGCCACGGCGTTCTTTTTGAATCACTGAAGAATAAATTTGGCCGGTTGTAATGTTATTAACGCGGGACAAATTTTCATCAATAAAGCGTTCGTAGTGGCCCAAATCGAGGTCGGTTTCAGCGCCATCTTCGGTCACAAAGACCTCGCCATGTTGGTAGGGCGACATCGTACCAGGGTCAACATTGATATATGGATCAAGTTTTTGAATTGAAACGCTAATGCCACGACTTTTCAGCAAACGGCCCAGCGAGGCCACGGTGATTCCCTTGCCCACCGATGAAGCTACGCCACCCGTCACGAAAATATACTTCGTCATTTACTGTGCTCCGCGTTAAATAAAAAATCCGCACTGAATATCATCAGTACGGGCCTTGATTATACCATAGATGGTTTGATCGTAGGGGCAAGGTTATTTAGGTCAAAAGTGCTTCTTCAAACATGCCCTTGAAGATTTAAATATTGTGCGATAGCTATCCACTAATTGTGCTTTAGCGGGTGCAGGGGGGATGAAAACCACCTACGTTCCCCGCCTTGAGGCGGGGGGGAGGGGTGGTGACCATGATCGATTGAATGAAGTTTATCAGAAACTAACCAGCTCTAATCAGGGTGATTTGCTTCAACTGAAGCCATCACTTGACGTAACAAATGCTTAAGCTGGAGATATTCAGCAGCGCTTAAGCCAATTGCTTGAAAAATCGAGGCTGGTACATTGCTGGCCTGTTGACGCAAGGCGCGGCCTGCCTCAGTTAATTGAATTTCGACTTCACGCTCGTCGCTGGCACGGCGTTGGCGCTGCAAAAAGCCCGCACTTTCCAGCCGTTTGAGCAATGGTGAGAGCGTGCCCGAATCGAGTTGTAATTGTTCGCCAAGCTGCTTGACAGTCTGAGCTTCGTGCTCCCACAGCACCAACATCACCAAATATTGTGGGTAGGTTAAGCCCAAGGTTTCTAAAAGTGGTCGATAGGCCTTGTTGATCGCTCGTGAGGCCGCATAGACATCGAAGCACAATTGCTGCTCCAATAACAAGCCCTGTTGTTCCAAATTCATTGCTGGCCTCCTGTTTGTGTGACCTAAGCACCGTAGCATGAAAATTAGCTATTGACAAATTATATTGCACACAATACAATTGGTATCAATATAAATCTAGTGTGTTTTGGAGATTGATGATATGGCGCTTAAAACCTTATATACGACCACAATGACGGCAACTGGTGGACGCACGGGCCAAGTAACTGCACCCGATGGTAGCTTGACGCTCGATCTTGCCTCGCCCAAAGAGTTAGGTGGGCCTGGTGGCGCGACCAACCCTGAGCAATTGTTTGCCGCTGGCTATGCTGCTTGCTTTCATAGTGCCTTGAGTTTGGTCGCCAAACATGCCAAAGCCGATCCAACTGATTCAAGCGTGACAGGCACGGTCAGCCTTGGAGCTAATGCCCAAGGTGGCTATGGTTTGGCCGTCACTTTGACCGTCGATTTGCCTAAGGTCGAGCGCGAAACAGCCTTAGCCTTGGTTGAAAAAGCCCATACGGTTTGCCCTTATAGCAACGCGACCCGTGGCAATATCGAAGTTGAGTTGATTGTAAAGTAGTTAGGGATCAGGGATCGGGGTTTGGGGATCAGGAGTTAACGCTTGCCAATAATTAAATAACGTTAACGCAGAGGCGCAGAGAATTAAATATTTCTCTGTGCCTCTGCGTTAATCGACGAATTGCCCGAATATTGTTCTGATAGCCCATAGCCCCATAGCCATACGTCCTCTGCGCCTCTGCGTTAAACGTTAATCCACAAATTGCCCAAAGATTGTTCCATAGCCCCACATACTCTATTGTGCCTCGGCATTAAACCTTCATCCCTCATAATTCATAATTCATCCTTTCATAACGCCTGACATCAGTTGTTAATCTCGGTGGGTAGTATTTTGCAGCTTGGCAGGCTAGGCTAACAGCAGTTTTTGTATGCAGGAGTTTGGTCTATGGCCCGCCATTCACTCAGCCCTAATCGATCATTGCAACGTGCCTGGCGTTTTGATCGTGGCTTACCTAAGCCATTGTTATTGCTGTTGTTGCTTGATTTATGTCTGCTTTTGCCAGTGCCCTTGCTCTTGCCAAGCGTGTTTGATCCACAGCCAAATAGCCAACCTAGCACAAACCCAGCAATCGAAGAGCCAAGTTCAACTGCAATACCCCAAGGTGCAGGCATTGGCAGCGCCGCTGAACAACGCCAATTGCCCTTGCTGATCGATCCGGTACGGTTGCAAGATGCTCGCTATGGCGATGCCCAAACTATTGCTAGGTTGCTGGCTAAATATTGGCCCACCTTGGCTAAGCAAACTTTTGATGTGGGTAATGGCATCCAACAAGATGCTGCTAATATCATCACAGGCCAAGCCTTGCGCTGGAATATTAATCCACTGGTTTTAGTGAGTTTGTTGGCAATTAATCACGATGCTGCCAATTCGCCAGGGTTTGAACAGGCGTTTGGCGGCCCCGAAACAGGCTTTCCGCAACAAGTGCTTTGGGCAACGCTAGAATTACGCGAAGGTTTAAGCCAACCATTAACCAATACCTTTCAGCTTCAGCATGGTGGCTGGTGGTCAGCTGAACAACCACTCGATCTCGCGAATGCCAGTTTGTTACGGGTATTGGCGCAAACCCATAATCAAACTGAGCTTGAACAATTGTTGGGTGTTGGCAACCAGTCATGGGTTGCGCAAGTAACGCCGATTATGGGCGATCCGCGTCAGCCAATCTACAATCCAGTCATTGATCAGCCGTTTATGGTCACGCCATTTAATGCCGCCAATCATCCAATTGCCCAATTCGACCATCAATATCCTTTGATTAACGCCGATGGCACGATGCTTGGCAATGGTTTAAGTTTCGAGTTGGGCTACGACGGGCATAATGGCTGGGATTATGATCTGCCCGCCGATAGCCCGATTTTGGCTGTGGCAGCGGGCACAGTGCTGTTTGCGGGCTGGATTGATAGTGGCTGTGCTACACCAGCAGGCGTGGTAGTGGTTCAGCATCCTAATGGTTATCGCAGCGCATATTGGCATTTGGGGCGGGTTGATGTGCAAGCAGGCCAGCAGGTGGCTCAATCGGAATTACTGGGGCTGATTGGCCAAACTGGTTGTAGCGTTAATGATCATCTCCATTTGAGCATTCAGCGCTTGGGTCGCGATACTGACCCTGCTGGCTGGTGTAACACCTTGCCCGATCCATGGGCTGCGCATCCAGGTGGAACCAGCAGTCGTTGGTTATGGCTGGATCAGGTCGATAGTTGTAATCAACCAGCCATGAGCAGTTTGGCTGATGATAGTGATCCAGCCACAACCACACGGTATGGTAGTAGCTGGCAAGCGGATTCTGCAGGCAATTTCAATGGTTCACATTGGACACGCACTGGTGGTCAAACGCTTTGGCGGCCATGGATCGCCCAAGCGGGTCGTTATCGCGTATTGGTCTTTATTCCCAACGCTGCGACCAAGGCTGGCACGGCCCATTATCGGATTGCCCATAGCGATGGCATGAGCGAAATTGTGATCGAACAGGCCAAGCATGCTGGTAGTTGGCTCAGTTTGGGCGATTTTTGGTTTGAGCCAGGCCAAATTGGCCGGATTGGGCTTAGCGCCATGCCTGGCACGTTAACTTGGGCCGATGCGATTGCCGTTCAATCGTTAAATTAAGCCAGTGCTTTAGCGAGATCCGCTAAAAAGGCTTCGGCAGCAGTATCACTGATCAAACGAGTATCATAACTGAGCGTGGCGATTGCTTGTTGGCTAATTTGCAATGCCTCGCCAACCAACACCTTGCGAGTAGCCCCAATATGCAATGTCGCCGATTGACCGTAGGTGATCGGCGCAGCACTCCACAAATTCACCGCACTCTGGATAAAGCTAAACGCCCCAGCTTGCTCAGTAGTTGGGCTGGTTAATGCCCGTTGCAAACCACGCAAATTCAGATCAGCGGCGAATGGAATGCTACAGCGACCCAAAGGATGTTCAACATGAATATGCAAACTAGCGCGTTCCAAACGATCACCAGCGGCCCAAACGCTGCGTAATAATGGATGACGTTGCAAGACCTGAATTGTTGCTAACAATAAATGTGCAGTTAATTCAGTTGCAGCAAACCGATCGAGGCTGATGGCGTGTGAGCAATAGGCTTGGGGAATGCTGGCGGCGGCAAATTGGCGCAACTGAATTTGCTGGTGTTGGGCCTCAGTCCACGGCTGAAGCGTGCTTGCTTGCGGCGTTGTTTGGCTGGTTGGCGGGCTTTTGGGAGCAGCAACAACAATTACTTGCTCAGATTGGGCAAAAGCATTGCCCATCTGTTCGGCGACACAAAACCCATCGGCTGGTGCAGCGAGTTGCTCGGTTGGCTCAGCTAGGGTTGGGGCAGCATCGGGCAAATGGGCCAGAATATCGCGTTTGCCCACCCGCCCATCGGCGAGCGTCCCGCTAATTGTGCTTAAATCGAGTTGATGGCGCTCGGCAATGCAACGAGCCAGTGGGGTGACAGTAAGTTGGCGTTTTGACACCATTTCAACAAATTGTAATAATGGAGTAGTCGCATCGAGGGTGGCTCCCTCATTAACTAATAATGCCGCAACCGTTCCAGTTTGCTGTGCTGGAAGCGCCCATTCAGCGTGTGCATCAACAACCAACGCTACAATCTGGCCTGCTGCTACTTCAGCACCAGGTTGAATCAACCAACGGTATAATCGGGCGGTTGATTGAAACGTTGGCAGGGCCACTGACGATGCCATGAACACTCCTTTGTGATCTACATGAATGACAGCTGAGCAGCACATTAGCAGGAGCAAGCACCATCGACAAGGGGTGACTCCACGCTGAGACGCAAGCTATTGTACCATGGGGATGAATGGTCAAAAACGGTGCCAATTCAACCGTAACAAATTGACCCTTCAGACGGTATACATTGAAAGGGGACGCTCGTTTTGTTCGAGTCTCTCAGCGATCAAGAAATTATCGAACGCGCCAAAGCATATGATCATGCAGTGCTGCAATTTCTTTACGAATCATATTCGCCCGCGTTGTTTCGTTATATTTACTATCGCATCGGCGACCGCGAGACAGCCGAAGATATTCGCGCCGATGTGTTTATCAAGATGCTCGAAGGCTTAGCTTCATTCAATTATCAAGGGTGGAGCATCGCCTCATGGCTGTATCGGATTGCCCATGATCGGGTGGTTGATCATTTACGTCGTCAAGGGCGGCGCAAACAAGAAACCCTTGTGGAAAGTGTCGTTGATCCTGCCGACGGGCCAGATCAACAATCGTTAGAATCGTTGGATCATGCTGAACTCTATGCGGCATTGCAGCAACTCACCGATGAGCAAGCTGAAGTGATCATACTGCGATTTCTGCAAGATCGGAGTATACGTGATGTTGCGCAAATCACTGGTCGTAGCGAAGGTGCTATCAAAGCATTACAGCATCGGGCACTTAACGCGCTGGGTCGATTACTTCGACCAGTGGGGGACTAATGAACGATAATTTGAGCCACATGATTATTGATGCATGGCAAAACGGGGCCAGCCTCGAAACACTCTGCCAGCAGTATCCTCACCACGCTGAGGCTATCCAACAATTAATTAATCCATTAATTCAATTACAACGGGTCAATTCACCAACTATGCCGGCGCGAGCAAGCCATGCGCAAGCTGATTTTCTGCGTTTAGCGCAACACTATCGCGCTCAAACTGCCCCAAAGCCTAAACCACGGCGGCGCTTATTAACTCAACGCTGGGTTTGGGCGACCGCAACAATCCTATTCTTGATGAGTTTAAGTGGTAATTTGGTGTTATCGGCCTCGGCTAGCGCCTTGCCAGGCGATAGTTTGTATGGTATCAAACGCTGGAGTGAATCGATCAGCCTGGTGTTTACGCCCAGTGCTGAGCAATTAACTGCACGGATCGATCTGGTCAACGAACGCCAGCAAGAGATTGCCAGCTTGGTAGCATTAAATAAACCAGTGCCATCTGAATTGCTTGATGAAGTGGTCAACGAAACCCAATCTATTGAACTGGCACTTGCGCCGACTCATACGAATGACCCACGGCGTAGCAAATTGAGCCAAGTCAATCAGCAACTGCAAACAACCATTGCAATTATTCCCGCAGAAAATCCAATCGACGATATCAAACATCATGATCTGATTGAGACGCTTGATCAAAGTCGCCAACGGGTTGATGTAGCAAATACAACCGTTAGCCCAACCGCCCAAGCTAAAGCTACATTTGGCCCAACTACAGTTCATCAGCCAGCTTTGGCTCCTAATACAACCGATGTGCCACACGTTAACAACCCCAAAATACCACCCAAGCCGCATACTCCTACGCAGGAACCAACTGAGGTTGTTTTACCAACCTCAACCAGCACTCCATGGCCAACTGCCAAACCGACACGGGTTCCCCCACCGGTGATCAAACCAACTGCCACCGCCACGTCAGTCCCAACTGATGTGCCGACCGATGTGCCGCCGGTGCCTACATCAGCACCAACTGATGTACCGCCACCAACCATGCAGCCAACCGATCTGCCAGCGCCAACCGAAATCCCGGTTATTGGGCTACCAACCGCCACGCCAAGCGTCGTGCGCGAACCAACCGCACCTGTGCCAACGAAAGATCCAGGGGATGTCAAACCAACTGACGTGCCCCCAACCCAGCCACCGCCAACCTCGGCACCAACGAAGGAGCCACCAGCACCATCGCCAACCAAGGAACCAGAAGATACAAAAGGGCAACCAAACCCAATTCATCAACACTAGCCAAGCTGCCAGTTCTCAAGGATCAGATGTCACTGCTGACTCTGATCCCTCCTTTTGCCTTTTGCCCTTTGATTTTTGCCTTGCTCTGACGCACTGCATTCTAAGTCGGCTATAATAGCCTGCATACATTGCTTGTTGTAGCACAAGGAGATGATCGATGGCGATCACGAAAGTCGGGGTACTTGGCTGTGGCTTGATGGGCGCGGGCATTGCCCAAGTTGCCGCCCAAGCAGGGTTCATGACGGTTGTGCGAGAAGTTAATCAAGCCGTGCTGGATAAAGGCTTGGATCGCATCAACGCCATTTGGGAAAAGGATGTTAGTAAAGGCAAACTCAGTGCCGCCGACCGCGATGCAAGCTTGGCCCGCTTGTATGGCACCACCAGCTTCGAGGATTTGGCAGATTGCGATTTGATTATTGAGGCGATTGTTGAGCAATTGCCAGCCAAACGCGAAGTTTTTACCGCGCTCGATGAATTGTGTCCCCCCAGCACAATTTTTGTTTCCAACACCTCATCGCTAACGATTATGGAAATGGCCGCAGTGACCAAACGCCCCGATCGTTTTGCTGGATTGCACTTCTTCAATCCGGTTCCGGTCATGAAGTTGGTCGAAATTGTTCGTGCTCTGACAACTTCTGATGAAACGATTGCCAGCTTGCACGAATTTACCCGTGCTCTAGGCAAAACCCCAATTAACACCAGTGATACCACCGGATTTATTGTCAATCGCCTGCTTGTGCCATTTTTGCTTGATGCAGTGCGCTTGCTTGAAAGCGGCGTTGCCACGCGAGAAGACATCGACGAAGGCATGAAGCTTGGCTGTGGGCATCCGATGGGGCCATTAACCTTGCTCGATTTTGTGGGCATTGATACGGTCTACTCGATCGCCAATATTATGTTTGATGAATTCCGTGAGCCACGCTTCGCCCCGCCGCCATTGCTCCGCCGCATGGTGCTCGCCGGCCATTTCGGGCGCAAATCGGGCCAAGGCTTTTATAAGTATGAGGGATGAGGGATGAGGGATGAAGGATGAAATACTTGATAGCTCATTCATCTATTTGGAAGAATTCCAACCATCATTTCTCATCCTTCATCCTTGCATATAGTCAGCTTCGATCAAATAAATTATGCTGGTTATATAAAACTGGGGATAATGTTTGATCCAAACTTCATCCTTTATCCCTCAAACTTCATCCTTTATATAGGGGGTTCCATGTCATTTGAAAATATTCTGTTTGAAATTAACGAGCAAATTGCGGTTATTACGGTTAATCGACCTAAGGCCTTGAATGCCTTGAATAGCGCAACCATTCGCGAATTAGGCCAAGCTGTCGAGCAATTAGCCCACAATACCCAAGTGCGAGCATTGATCATCACTGGGGCTGGCGAAAAAGCTTTTGTTGCTGGCGCAGATATTAGCGAGGTCAATAGCATTGAAAGCTCGCTGCAAGGTAGCCAAATGTCGGAAGCCTTGCACGATGTGCTCTGGAAACTGGGCGAATTGCCACAAGTCACGATCGCAGCAATCAATGGTTTTGCGCTTGGTGGCGGCTTTGAGCTAGCCTTGGGCTGCGATATTCGCATCGCTAGCGAGCAAGCCCAGGTTGGCTTGCCTGAAGTTGGTTTAGGGCTTGTGCCTGGTTGGGGTGGAGCCTTGCGCGTCCAACGTTTAGCTGGCACTGGCGTGGCAAAATATTTAGTCCTCACTGGCGAGCGGATTCCAGCCAGCGAAGCTCAACGGCTTGGCTTAATTGAAAAAATCGTGCCTGCTGCCGAATTGCTTGATCAAGCGCATAAATTGGCGGCCAAAGTTGCCAAAAATGCCCCATTAGCGACGGCTCTCGCCAAACGTTTAATCAATCGTGGCGCTGAAATGAGCTTGCGCGATGCTATCGCCTACGAAAATGGCCTCTTTGGCCAACTTTGCGTTACCGAAGATGTCAAGGAAGGGACGAGCGCCTTTTTAGAAAAACGCGCTGCAAAGTGGCAAGGCAAATAACTCAACCTTTAGACTGAGTTGATCAAGCTGCTAGTTAGGTATAATCGTACATACGTTCTGTTATAGGAGTGTGTATCAGATGCAAAACGCTACTGTTGCCGAAATGATCGCCGCTTTGGATGCTGATCGGGTTGCCAACCAAACCAAATTTGGAGCACTCGACCCCAATGCCGTGGTTTATGCTGATGGCCCTTGGACGGTCACCAACATTATTTGCCATCTTACAATTTGGGAAGAAGAGTTTTTGAAGGGTTTGCAGGCACATCAAGCCGGCCAAGGCTACCTGACCGAAATGCCCGATTTGGAAGGCGAAGCGGCGCTCAATGCTTTCAATGGTCGCACCGTCGCAGAACGCAACCAGCTTAACTATGAACAAGCACTCGATCAATGGACGAACGTGCGCCAGCAAATCAAAGATACCCTTGCCAGTTTTACCCCTGAACAAGTAGCAGCCCCAATGGTTGCGCCTTGGGGTGGCGAGGCAGCTTCACCAGTTGCCCAAACTGGCGGCTGTATCTGGCACGAAGGCCATCATTTAAAAGAAACTTTAGCCGCTGTTGGCAACGATAGCGCTCAAGTTGGTTAAAATTTCAGCCCTGCTTCCTTGAAATTGGAAGCAGGGCTGTTTCGAATTCTAGCCGCGCCGCTCGTAGTTGGGCGCTTCGTTGGTGATTGTTACATCGTGGGGATGGCTTTCGGCCAAACCAGCTGGCGAAATCCGCGAGAAGCGGGCATTCTTGCGCAATTCATCGACATTATGCGCCCCAACATAGCCCATACCTGAGCGCAAACCACCGACCAATTGATAAATGGTATCGGCAAGTGCGCCCTTGTAGGGAACCATCCCTTCAATGCCTTCGGCCACCAACTTGCGAGCAGGCTGATTGCTTTGGAAATAGCGGTCGCTGCTGCCTTGCTGCATCGCACCAATCGAACCCATGCCACGATACGATTTGAACGAGCGGCCTTGGTAGAGAATCATCTCGCCTGGCGATTCATCAGTACCAGCCAATAAACCACCCAGCATAACCGTGTGTGCGCCGGCAGCAAGCGCTTTGGCCACATCACCACTATACTTGATCCCACCGTCAGCAATGATTGGCACGCCGGCTTCTTCAGCGGCTTTAACACACTCCATCACCGCCGTAACTTGAGCCATCCCCGCACCTGATACCACCCGAGTGGTACAAATCGATCCCGGTCCTTGTCCGACCTTAACTGCATCAGCGCCGTGTTCGATCAGGGCACGAGCACCTTCGCCAGTGCTTACATTCCCGCCAATGATTTGCAGCTCAGGGTATTGTTGTTTGATGCGAGCAATTGCGTCAAGCACGGCTTTGGAGTGACCATGAGCAGTATCGACCGCAATTACATCAACCCCAGCCTCAACCAACAAGCGCACCCGCTCTAGTTCGCTGGTCGAAGCGCCGACGGCAGCACCAACTCGCAAGCGGCCATAAGCATCTTTGGATGCGTTAGGATGTTCGATCTGCTTTTGAATATCCTTGACCGTGATCAGCCCATTGAGCTTGCCATGTTCATCAACCACCAAAACTTTTTCGATCCGGTGTTGATGCAAGGCTTGTTTGGCTTGTTCGAGGGTTGTGCCAACTGGCACGGTTACCAATTCTTCACTGGTCATCAATTCGCTGATTTTGCGGCTGGGGTCGGTCTCAAAGCGCAAATCGCGGTTGGTAAGTATCCCGACGAGTTCGCCAGCAGCGCTGGTAATCGGCACCCCTGAAATATGGTAATCGCTCATTAGTTCCCAAGCCTCGCCGATGGTTTGTTCGGGGCGCAAGGTAATGGGATCGGTGATCATGCCACTTTCTGAGCGTTTGACCCGCCGCACCAATTCTGCTTGTTGGGCAGGAGCCATATTTTTGTGAATAATGCCAAGGCCACCTTCGCGAGCCAGCGCAATTGCCATGCGATCTTCAGTCACCGTATCCATCGCAGATGAGACAACTGGAATGTTCAAACGAATCTCGCGGGTTAGCCACGTGCTAACGTCGATTTGCGAAGGCAAGACATCCGAGTAGGCTGGAATCAACAGCACATCATCATAGGTCAGCCCTTCAAACGCGAACTTAGCACTCCAATCGATTGGCATGGGGTTATCCTCCTTGGGATATATGAAAAGCTCACCGCAGGATGCAGTGAGCCATCCGACGCATAACCTTGCGTCATCCTTCAGTTGTCCGATTGCCGATACAATGACCCTATTATAGCACCATCAAAAAAAGTGCGGGCAAAGTGCTAAGGGTCTAGGTGTCAGTGGTTAGGGGTCAGATTTTTAACCCAGAGGCGCAGAGTATGCAAGGATGAGGGATGAGGGATGAAGGCCAATAACACCGAGAATTCATCATCTTTCAGGCACTTTGCTTCTTTAGCGGTTGCAATTCTTCGTGTCCTTCGTGCCCTTCGTGGATCAAAACGGGGATCGAGCTAATAACAGCCCGATCCCCGATTACCAGCAACCGATCCCTAGAGCTTACGCCCCGCCAGTTTTGCCAGAGCCAGCGTTGTTGCCTTCGCGCAGCTTGGCCCGAATGAGGTCGCGGTTCATCTTAGCGATAAACTGAATGCTAATTTCCTTGGGACAAGCGGCTTGGCACTCGGCATAATTGGTACAATTGCCAAATCCTTCAGCATCCATTTGGGCAACCATATTGATTACCCGTTGGTCTTTTTCTGGCTCGCCTTGGGGTAGCAAGTTCAGGTGCGAGACCTTGGCAGCGGTGAACAACATCGCCGAGCCGTTGGGACATGCAGCGACACACGCGCCACAGCCAATACAGGCCGCCGCATCCATCGCCAAATCAGAAATTTCTTTGGAAATTGGAATCGCGTTGCCATCTGGCGGCGAGCCAGTGCCAACCGAAATAAAGCCACCAGCGGCGATAATTCGGTCGAGGGCTGCGCGATCAACGGCCAAGTCTTTGATCACAGGGAATGGCTCGGCACGCCATGGCTCAATATACACTTCGTCGCCATCTTTGAATGAGCGCATGTGCAATTGGCAGGTGGTGGTTGCCCGCTGTGGCCCGTGGGGAATCCCGTTGATCACCATCGAACATGCACCGCAAATGCCTTCGCGGCAGTCGTGGTCGAAGGCTACAGGATCGTCGCCCTTGGTGATCAACTCTTGGTTGAGCACATCGAGCATTTCGAGAAATGACATATCAGGGCTAACGTGGTTGGCATCGTAGCTGACCATTTTGCCCGCTGTTTTGGCGTTATCTTGTCGCCAAATGTGCAATTTTAATTTCATTGAAGCACCTCAGCGATTACTTGTACGAACGAGTTGAAAGGTGAACGTTTTCAAATTCGAGAACTTCTTTGTGCATGGTTGGTTTGGTGCCAACGCCCTTGTATTCCCAAGCGGCCACAAAGGTAAAGTTCTCGTCGTCGCGTTTGGCCTCGCCATCCTCGGTTTGGCTTTCGGTGCGGAAGTGACCGCCACATGATTCGGTACGCATTAGCGCATCGTGGCACATCAATTCAGCAAATTCGAGGAAGTCGGCCACACGTCCGGCTTTTTCCAACTCTTGGTTGAAGTATTCGCCGCTGCCTGGTACGCGCAAATCGCGCCAGAATTCTTCGCGGATTTGGGGAATGCGTTCTAAAGCGGTGCGTAAACCAGCATCATTCCGCGCCATGCCACAGTAATCCCACATCACTTTGCCCAGCTCGCGATGGAAATCATCGACGCTGCGTTTGCCATTGATTTGGAGCAATTGCTTGAGCCGCGTGGTTACTTCGCGCTCAGTTTCGGCAAAAGCTGGGTGATCGGTGCTAACTGGAGCTAATTTGGCGCTAGCAATGTAATCGCCAATCGTGTAGGGCAAAATGAAGTAGCCATCGGCCAAACCTTGCATCAAGGCACTGGCCCCAAGTCGGTTGGCTCCGTGGTCGGAGAAGTTGGCTTCGCCCAAAACGTGCAAACCTTCGACATTGCTCATCAAGTTGTAATCAACCCACAAGCCGCCCATGGTGTAGTGCACGGCGGGATAAATTCGCATTGGCACTTCGTAAGGGTTTTCGCCAGTAATCCGTTCGTACATCTCGAACAAGTTGCCATAACGTTCGGCAATCATATTTTTGCCTAAGCGCTTGATCGAATCGCTGAAGTCGAGATAGACACCCAAGCCGCCTGGGCCTACGCCACGGCCTTCATCACACACTTCTTTGGCAGCGCGTGAAGAAATATCGCGCGGCGAGAGGTTGCCGAATGAAGGATATTTGCGTTCGAGATAATAATCACGTTCGCTTTCAGGAATATCCTTGGCAGCGCGATTATCGCCAGCCTTCTTGGGAACCCAAATCCGTCCGTCGTTACGCAACGATTCACTCATCAAGGTCAATTTTGATTGGTGATCGCCAGCAACCGGAATACAGGTTGGGTGAATTTGGGTAAAGCAGGGGTTGGCGAAGGCTGCACCACGTTTGTAGGCGCGATAGCTAGCGGTAACGTTACAACCTTTAGCATTAGTTGAAAGGTAGAAGACGTTGCCATAACCACCAGTTGCCAAAACCACTGCATCGCCTGCGTGACGTTCGATCTTGCCGTTGATCAAATCGCGGGTGATAATCCCACGGGCTTTGCCATCGACCAAGACAATATCCAACATTTCGCAACGTGAATACATGGCGACTTTTTTCAAGCCAATTTGGCGTTCGAGCGCTGAATATGCACCGATCAACAATTGTTGGCCAGTTTGACCGCGGGCATAGAAGGTGCGCGAAACTTGTGCGCCACCGAACGAACGGTTGGCCATCACGCCGCCATATTCGCGGGCGAATGGCACACCTTGGGCCACGCATTGGTCAATAATGTTAACGCTGACTTGCGCCAAGCGATAGACATTACCTTCACGCGCCCGATAATCGCCACCTTTAATAGTATCGTAGAACAAACGGCGAACGCTATCACCGTCGTTTTGATAATTCTTGGCAGCGTTGATGCCACCTTGCGCCGCGATACTGTGAGCGCGGCGCGGGCTATCTTGGAAGCAGAAACACTTAACGTTATAGCCAAGCTCGGCCAATGAAGCAGCAGCAGAAGCGCCTGCCAAGCCTGAGCCAACCACCAAAACGGTGTATTTGCGCTTATTGGCGGGGTTAACCAACTTCACATTGAAGCGGTGCTGATCCCATTTATCTTCCAGCGGCCCTGCTGGAATTTTAGCGTTCAATTGCATAATGCGTCACCTATTTGTACTAGATTGGCTTTAGGAAACCAACTAAGACCGCAATTGGAATCGAAATATTTCCCAAAAACAACAAGGTGCCAATGCCGAGCGCAGCATTACGCAGCAACCGATTGAACCGGCGGTTGTTTAAGCCCAAGGTTTGGAACAAGCTCCAAACCCCGTGAGCCATGTGCAAGCCAAGTGAGAGCATCGCCACAATATAAAACAGCGAAACCCAAATGTTTTGGAAGCCATAGACCACGTTATTGTAAACATTGTGGACATCAAACGGCTGTGGCCCACCAGGCGCTTTACCAATTGTAAAGTGCAAAATGTGGTAGACGATAAACAACAGCAGAATGATCCCGCCATAGCGCATGGTACGGCTGGCGAAGGTCGATTCGACATGCTGTTTTTTGACGTAGCGTTGAGGTCGTGATTTGCGGTTTTCAATCGTCAATTGCACGGCAGCGATGATGTGCAAAATGACTGCGGTAAGCAGTACAACCCGCACAACCACCAGCAACTCGCCAGTGCTCTTCAGAAATGCCGCATACTTGTTTAATGCTTCGGCTCCCAAATAAATTTGAAGATTGCCAAGCATATGCCCAATGACGAAGCCCACGCCAATCAGGCCCGTCACGGCCATCACGACCTTCTTTCCGATGGATGTTCGGTAGAAAGAAAGTACCCCAGTCATTACTGACTCCTTTATCTGTTCCGACGTGGCATGTTTACCTTCTATATTATCGCTTAAAACTCGCTTTAGGTGAAACACCTGCTGCGCTTGGGTGAAGCTTTATCCACATGGCTTCCACACAGGGTGTAAAGCCTTCTTAGCTGCTTTTAATCTTACGCTACTGTTGTGAGTAAGAATAACGATTTATCCCTTGGGAATGAGCTAAATCGTTGTTTTATGTTCTAGGGCTTGCTCCGAATCGTCATCGACCATCCGCACCGCGCAAGTAGTCGGATTGTAACCAAATGAGCAGGTTTTTGGCGCTAAATGCTGTAATAAAGACGGTTAATATAGAGTAAACTGTTTTTACTCGTAACTTATTCCAATCATTGATTTGACAAATGCCATGAAGCGACTATACTTACCCGCAATAAAGACAATAAACACTGATTAAATTGTCTTTATTGGTTCAGTTTTGTCATAACCAAACTGAACATTGCGGCGAAGTTTACTCAAACCGTTTAAGCAATAGGCAATTTTCCGAGCCAAGCAGCACGGCGTTGGTCGTTTTATTGCGCTTAAAAACGGTTGATCGACGGAGTTACTAACGTGGCGGTTACCATTGCCCAACCAGCATCACAGCCCAAACCAAAACGTCGCGCCGCTGCGGCTTTAGCAATTGGCCTGCTTGTAGCATTTGGCCTCTTGCTGGTGATTATGACCCTCAGTATTAATTTTGGAGCAGCCGATGTTGCTCCTAGCACCGTTTGGGCCTCGTTATTTGATTATGACCCCAGCTCAACCCAACACCTGATTATTCGCACCTTGCGTATGCCCCGCGTTTTGGTGGCGGCGATTGTCGGGGCAATTTTGGCCTTGGCCGGAGCGATTATGCAGGGCTTGACCCGCAACCCACTGGCCGATGCAGGCTTGTTGGGCATCGAAAGCGGCGCAGCCTTGGGTGTAGTTTTGGCGATCACCTTCTTCGATATCAAAACTCTCAATTTGTATTCGATTTTTGCCTTTGCTGGCGCAGCCGTGACGGCGGTGCTGGTCTATAGCCTTGGCTCTTTGGGGCGCGGCGGGCCAACTCCACTCAAATTGACTTTAGCTGGCGCGATGATCACGGCCTTCTGTTCCTCGTTTACCAGTGCCATCCTGATTCTCGACCAACAAACGCTTGATGAAGTGCGGCTTTGGTTGGCTGGCACGGTGGCGGGGCGCGATTTGGGCTTAATCGGCCAAAGCTTGCCTTATGTTGTAGTTGGCATGGTACTGGCGATCAGCCTTGGCCGTTCACTAACGGCGATGTCTTTGGGTGAGGATGTGGCACGCGGCTTAGGCCAACGCACTGGCTGGGTCAAAACTATCGCAGCAATTGCCGTGATTTTGTTGGCTGGCAGTGCGGTGGCGTTGGCTGGGCCGATTGGCTTTTTGGGCTTGTTGGTTCCACACATTATGCGCTTTATCGTCGGCCTCGATTATCGCTGGCTCTTGCCCTATTGTGCGATTGGCGGCGCCTTGCTGCTCGTGGTGGCCGACATCATTGGGCGGGTGATTGTGCGCCCGATGGAAGTTCCGGTTGGCGTGGTAACAGCGTTGCTCGGCGGCCCAATGTTTATTTACCTTGTACGCTGGCGGGTGCAACGATGAAAACTTTTCCATGGATTACGATTCGCCCTAAGTTTGGCACGTTTTCGCTGCGAATCGACCGCCGTTTGCCCAAGGTTGCGCTGATTATCGCGCTGCTGGTCATGGCAATTATGGTGGTCAACATGGGCGTTGGCCAATATGAAATTAGCCCGCTCGATGTAGTTAAAACCTTACTCGGCATGAAAACTGGCGATCCGCAACATGTGCTAATTGTGCGCACCCTGCGCTTGCCACGCATGCTGCTTTCGGCCTTGGTTGGTTTGGCGCTTGGCACATCCGGCGCGTTGTTACAGGGCTTGACCCGCAATCCCTTGGCCGATCCCAGCATTATGGGCATCAACACTGGCGCTGGCCTAGTGGCCGTTATCTTGACGATTCTGGTGCGCGATTTTCCAGCGCGTTGGATTCCAGTCGCAGCGTTTGCTGGGGCGCTAGTCGCGGCAGGCTTGATGTATGTCTTGGCATGGCGCAAGGGTGGCGATTCGCCGATGCGCTTGGTCTTGATTGGGGTTGGCTTGAGTGCGGTTGGTTCCGCTGTCACAACTCTCGTGATCACGATTGGCAATATTTACGATGTGCAACGCGCGATGATTTGGCTAACGGGCAGCGTGTATGGCCGCTCGTGGGTTGATTTTTGGGCCTTTGCGCCGTGGGTGGCGATTGCTGTGCCGTTAGCTTGGTTTCAGGCTCGTCAACTGAATAGCCTGCATCTTGGCGAAGATGTGGCCTTGGGCTTGGGCTTGAACGTTGGTCGCCAACGCGCTTGGATTTTGTTTGTCGCTGTGGCCTTGGCTGGCGCAAGCGTCGCCGTGGCTGGTGTGATCAGCTTTGTGGGCTTGATTGCGCCACACGTTGCTCGCCGCTTGGTTGGTACCGATCACACGGGGCTTGTGCCAACCGCAGGCATGCTTGGCGCGTTGCTGCTGGTCGCTTCCGACTGGATTGGCCGCACGATTGCCGCGCCCAACGAAATTCCTTGTGGCTTGGTCACCGCCGTGATTGGTGTACCGTTCTTTTTGTCAATGCTCTACCAACATGCCCGAACAAAGTGAGGATGTGATGTTAGCAACCGATACATTAACCCTGGGCTACGACGGCCCCAACATTCTCGATCAGTTGTCGATCACGCTGCCTGCTGGGCAGATCACCGCTTTGATTGGCCCCAATGGTTGTGGCAAATCGACCTTATTGCGTGGCTTGGCACGTTTGATCAAGCCCAAGCATGGCTCAGTTGTGCTTGATGGCCACGATATTCAGCGCATCCCGACCCGCCAATTAGCAACCCAACTCGGCATTTTGCCGCAAAATCCGGTTGCGCCTGAAGGCTTGACCGTGCGTGAGTTGGTGGCGCAAGGTCGTTATCCCCATCAACGTTGGTTTCAGCAATGGTCGGCGGCTGACGAAACAGCTGTTCGCTCGGCGCTCGAAATCACCAATATGGTTGAACTCGCCGATCGGGCGGTCGATGCCCTGTCGGGCGGACAACGCCAACGGGCTTGGATCGCCATGACCCTCGCCCAAGAAACCGATATTATCCTGCTTGACGAGCCAACCACCTTTTTGGATTTGGCGCATCAAGTTGAAGTCTTACAGCTTTTAGAACAGCTTAATCGTCAATCAGGCCGCACGATTGTGATGGTGGTGCATGATTTGAACCATGCCACGCGCCATGCTGATCATGTGATTGCGCTGCGAGCTGGCGTTGTGCAAGCCGCCGGAGCGCCGCGCGATGTAATTACACCGTCGTTATTACGCACCGTGTTTGGCATCGAAGCTGAAGTTATCCCCGATCCGCGCAGCGGAGTGCCATTGTGCATTCCCTATGGCTTATGTGCTGCGGAAGCATCAGATTCTCTCTTGCATGCGGATGCTGTTGGCAACCGCGCTTAACTCTAGGAGTAACCTTTCATGGTTCGTTTTACCCGTTTACTCTCGTGTGGCTTGCTACTGACGGTGTTAGCAGCCTGTGGCGGTGCCGCCAGCACCCCAACTAGCGCCCCAGCAGCGACCGCGACTACGGCTCCAACCGAGGTTGCCGCCGCTACTGCCACAACCGCGCCAACCGAAGCCGCCGTGGTCGAAGCAACTGCCACCGCCGCTAGCGATACAACCACTACTTCTGGCAAGCGCACTTTCACCCATGCCTTGGGAGAAATCAGCATTCCCAACGTGCCACAACGGGTGATCGCTCTTGATTGGATGTATTTGGAAGATGTGTTGGCTTTGGGCGTGCAACCAGTTGGCGCAATCGATTTGGAAAATTATCCCAAGTGGATCGATTTGCCTTTGACGATTGATCCCAGTGTGGTTTCAATCGGCGCAAATCCAGCGCCTGATTTTGAATCGATTGCTGCGTTGAAGCCTGACCTGATTTTGGTTGGCTCGTTGCGGGGCGAAACAATTTACGATCAATTAAATGCTATCGCCCCAACCATGATGTTCAATCCCTACTTGAAAGAGGGCGAAGGCCAGCCATACGACGAAATGACCACAACATTTAGCACAATCGCAGCGGTGTTGGGCAAAGAAACCGAAGGCGCAGCCGTGTTGAGCAAAATGGAACAAACTTTTGCTGATTCCAAAGCACAACTAGCAGCGGCTGGTTTGGCTGATGCTAACGTGTTGGTGGCGCAAACCTATGCCAGCAACAACGCCGCCGAAGTGCGTTTGTTCACCGATAACGCCGCCGTGATGGAAATTATCAAGCGTTTGGGCTTAAAAAACGCTTGGTCAGACCCAACTTATCAAGTTTGGGGCTTCTCGTCGGTTGGCACCGAAGCCTTGGCTCAGTTTGGTGATGTGCATATGCTTTACATAACCGAAGAAAATAACGATCCCTTCCAGAGCGCCGCGATCAAGCCCTACTGGGATAGTCTAGAGTTTGTCAAAAAAGGCCAAGCGCATACCTTGGATAGCCAAACTTGGACTTTTGGTGGCCCAATTGCCGCCGAAGTGTTTGCCCAACGGGTCACCGAAGCACTCTTATCGGAAAGCAACTAAGCATTTTTTAGCGTTGGCCGTTTGAGAGTTCCAAGCGGTCAGCAGGAATATAGATAATGCAACGATTTTTGGCATTAATTGGCTTGGTCAGTATTTTGACTGCCTGTGGTTCATCGGCAGCAACCCAAGCACCTACAGCCGCCCCAACCACCGCCGCTGCCGCAACCGCGACAACTGCTAGTGAACCAACCGCTGCTGCAACCGAAGCCGCCGCTGAAGCAACCACTGCCCCAGCTGATAGCGCTGCTGGCACGCGCACGATCAAGCACGTTTTAGGCGAAACCACAATCACTGGCACGCCGCAACGGGTGGTTGTGCTCGAATGGGTTTACGTCGAAAACTTGTTGGCCTTGGGCGTGCAACCAGTTGGCGTTGCTGATATCGAAGGCTACAACACATGGGTCGATGTTCCAGTTGAATTAGGCCCAGATGCAACCGATGTTGGAACCCGCGGCGAAGCCAATCTCGAAACGATTGCTTCACTCAAGCCTGATTTGATCATCACGCTCAAATATGATGCTGATAAAAACTATCCTCAATACAGTGCAATTGCTCCAACCTTGGTGTTCAATCCCTATCCTGAATCAGGCGATCAATATGCTGAAATGATCGACACCTTCAACACGATTGCTGATGTGTTGGGCAAAACTGAAGAAGCCAAAGCTGTGTTGAGCAAGATGGAGCAAACCTACGCTGATGCCAAGCAAACTTTGGCAACCGCTGGCTTTGAAAATGCGCCATATGTCTTGGCCCAAGCCTATACCTCAAACAACGCCGCTGAAATTCGCTTGTTCACCGACAACTCGATGATTGCCAAATTGATCGCTAAAACTGGCCTCAAAAATGGCTGGACTGATAGCGCATTCCAAGTTTATGGCTTCTCGACCGTGAGTAGCGAAGTGCTGGCCCAACTTGGCGATGTGCACTTTATGTATGTTGTAGCCGATGATGACAACCCATTTGCTAGCGGCACAATCAAGCCCTTCTGGGATAGCCTTGAGTTTGTCAAAAAAGGCCAAGCTTACCCCTTGGGTGGCGACGTTTGGTTCTTTGGCGGCCCTTTGTCAGCCGAAGTCTTGGCCCAACGAGTGGTCAAAAGCTTAACCAAACAATAATTAATCAAGGTTGATTGATAGAGGATGTGTGTATGAGCGTAGGAAGTAGCCCACTTGCCCAAAGCCTGGAACGCGCCGCGACCTTGGATCAATACTTGGTTGCGCGGATTGCCGAACCAAACGAGCCAGATTGGTTGCCTGCGACATCATTGACCGATCCAGCGACGCTAAGCACTATTTTGGAAGGCTTTGCGGCCTCGCGCAAGCTAGCCAAGCGCCGCTTGACAGGCTCGTTCTTTATTAGTTCATATGTTTGGTATTTGGCTGGAGCCGCGATTGCCAGCTTACTGATCGATCAACGGATTCCCGACCTTGATCGAGCCAATGTGCTGGCACGTTTTCCTAGCAACGGCAATGCTGATCAGGCTGCAATCGCCTTTGCTTCGCAACGTTTTTTCGGCTTAGCTGTTGATCAAAGCCAAACTGGCGCAACCGTTGTTGCAGATAAAGCCAGCTTGCGCGAACAATTACGCCAGCAATTCGAGCAGCATCTTGATCCAGTGGTGCAATTGGTCGCTGATCAATCAGGCTTAGGCCAACGTGCCCAGTGGAACATCATCGCCGATCGCTGTGCTGGCATTTTCTTGCGGGTTGGCCAGCGGCTTGATCAAGTTGCTGCTGCTTGTGAAGAGGGCATGGCCTTTGTTGGAGCTAAAGGTTCGGCCATGAAGGCCAGTAAAACTGGTTATATTCAACTGGATACTGCAAGTGATGCCTGTGCAACCTTCCTGCAGCGTGGTGGTTGCTGCTTGTACTACCAAGTTGAAGGTGGTCGCAACTGCAACGATTGCCCGCTATTACCCACCGCCGAGCGCTTGCAACGCATGGCGGGCATAACTAACTAAAACTTAAGGATCAACGATCAAGGGGATCGAGTTAATCAAAGCTCGATCCCTTTTGTTTAACCCCTTTCAACCTCGCAAGCTTCATCAGCTATTCACAAGTTCATGCGATAGTTGCCAAATCTCAACGATGCACCCAAAAAACAGGAGGTATCAATGACGAGCCGTTTGTGGATGGGCTGGTTGATTGGCAGTTTAATTGCTTGGCTACTAGGAATACCGACGTTGGCAGCCTCGACTCCTCAATTGCCGCAAGCAGATCTGATTATTGCCAAACCATTAGGCGTATTTGCTGCTTCAGGTTCACAGAATGCGGCTGTCATCGGGCATGAGCAAGTCCATGGTGGTTTGGTGCGCATCCCTTGGAATCTGTTGGAGACGAGTCCTGGCGTTTATAATTGGCAGCAGGTTGATCTGGTGGTGGCGAAAATTCGGGCTGCGGGGAAATATTGGTCGCTGGCAGTGCTGGCTGGCCCTGCTACACCGAATTGGTTATATGAAACACCCTACAATGCTCCGCGCATCCGCTATTTGTTCCAAGGCAACGAAACGACCGTGGCTCCCGCGTGGCATCCAGCAGTTCGTGAGCGATTGCGGCTTTTGGCACTTGCAATGGCTGAAAAGTATGCCAATGATCCATCGCTGATGCTTGTGTATGTTAGCCAGATGACCGCAAATGGGATCGAGGGCCAACTGCCGTTTGAGCGTGATCTTTTACCAAGTGGTACAACTTGGGCGGCGCTCGGGTGGAGTGCTGATGGTTGGGTAACAACTGTTACAGGTATTACTAGCGATTTTGCGGCGGCGTTTCCCCAAAAAGCCTTGGCGGTCGAACTGCATTATGTGCTCAATGACCCACAAATTCCTCGTCGAATCGGCGACTCAATTTGCGGTAATTCTGCTTTTGCTGGGCGGGTTGGCATTGCAATTTGGTGGCTTTCTGGGCGCGAGACCTATCAACCCGATTTATTAGACTATTTTCGTCAAGCCGATTGCGACAAATACGGTCAGGTCATTGGCTCCTCAGATCAGTCGGATCGCTTTCCTGCAGAGGGCTACGCCATGATGTTTGCCCAAGCGAGGGAGTTAGGTCTACGGTATATTGAGCCATGGGAGCAAGAATTTACAACCTTGTGCTGCACGTGGGAAGCGGAATTTGCTGCGTTCAATGCTTGGTCAGTGGCTAACTTTGGGGCAACAGTCTTTTTGCCATGGGTAACCGAAAACCCTTAATCGCTGGGGGTTTACTCGGCATCGCAGAAAAGTAGCGATGGCTCTCATATAAACCCAGCGGTACAGAGCAACATCAATTCTCTGCGCCGCTGCGTTTAAATATCTTGTTACTGACTCAATTGCTCGATTGTCTCGATGATATAGGCACCATCGCTGGCCGGATCAAGCGCTTGCGGATAGCCCTCAACTAAGCGCACGGGTGTCCAGCGTGAGGCAATCACCCCGGTTTTATCGAGGGTCAGGTGTAAAATGGCGCTATCAAGGCTCGGCGTACCATCAAAACCATCAAACACAAAATTGCCTAAGCTCCAGGCTATAAATTGGCCGTTTGAACGTAATTCGTAGCCTTGCAAAACGTGGGGATGCGCCCCCAAAACCAAAGTTGCCCCAGCATCTAAAGCCGCATAGGCATTGCTGCGCTGAATCTCATTTGGCTGATCGATTCCCTCATAGCCACTATGCAATAAGATAATCACATGATCGACACTTGGTCGAATCGCCGCAACATCGGCAGCAATCACGGCTGGCTCGGCCCACGCTAAGCCAGGCTGATCGGCAGTTGCCGTCCACGATTCAGTCACAAAGCCACCGCGTTCGACTGGCACGTTCACATAGGCTAAAAATGCTAGGCGTAAGCCATTTTTCTCAATAATAACCGGGCGATAGGCTTGCTCAGCGTTCATTCCTGCGCCAACATTGGCAATCTCAGCTTCATTCAACAAACCGATTGTTTCGCTCAATGCCGATTCGCCCCAATCTAGGCTATGGTTATTGGCCAACGAAACCAGATCAAAGCCAGCATCGCTGAGGCTATCTACGCTTTCGGGTGGAGCTAAAAAGCGATAGGCTTTGGGCGCTGGCTCACCAGCATCGGCAATAGCAGTTTCAAGGTTGCCAATCGTCAAATCGGCATTGACCAAGTGTTCACGTACTCCAGCAAATGGTTGCTCAGGGCCATCGCTCAGAATGCGCTCGCCAATTGAGCGGGCTAGCATAATATCACCAACGATCGCCAACTCGATTTTCGGCTCAGGGGTTGGGCTTGGCTCGATCGTTGCGGTCGGCAAAGTCGTGCTGGTTGGTTCGGGGGTCTTGGTTGGTTCGAGGGTTGCGGTTTTCGCAGTAGTTGCGGTTGGGGCAAGCGCCAATTGACTTGGCTCAGTGGTCGTCGTGCTGCTACAAGCTACGAAAATTCCTAGTAAAACTAACAAACTCAAACGCCGCATTCAAACATCCTTCCTGCTTAACGAGTTGCTGTGGCGATAGAGTAGCATACAAAAAAACAAGCATAGCGAACATAGAACACTGCAACCACGAAATGCACGAAGGCTGTTTTCGCCACAGATTGACACAGATGGATGTGATTATGGGGATCAGTTTGATCTATCAAGGACACGAAGCGCACGAATGTTGGTTAAATAATGTAAAGGTAGTAGTTAATCGGCCTAACCTTAGCGCTCTTTGTGTCCTTCGCGGTTTTGCCTTTGTGTCCTTCGTGTTCTTCGTGGATCGTTAACCTGGTTTACTCTTTAAATGGATAATCTTGCCAAAGCTTGCTCAAAATAATGATTGCACATGCTCCAATGCTGAGCCAAACAACGTTCATATAGCCGAAGAAATAGGCAGCGAGCGGCGCAGCCCCGATCATCACGAGCGCCGCCCAACTACTACGTTTTAATCCCAGTGCAAAAAAAGCGCCTAAAGCTAGCAGTGGCAAGGCCAAAATTGGCGCAAGCACACTAATTACGCCTAAGCCAGTTGCTAAACCCTGACCACCAACGATTAAAAGCCAGTGCCGCCAGTGTTGCCAAGGCGTTTTCAAACTGCGTACTAGCAAATAGGGCGAGTAGCAATGACCCAAAACCGCCGTAACCCCCACCAGCGCTACTGGCCATTGGTCAGCCAAAATCGCGTCGGTAACGAGCATGGGGATGATCGCTTTGAGAGCATCGAGTACCAACACTAGCACCCCAGCCCAAGCACCTGCCACCCGCAACGAATTCCGTGCCCCCACATTGCCTGAGCCAGTTGAACGCACATCTTGGCCACTTAACAGCAGCACAACTGGCACAGCGAAGGGAATTCCACCAACTAAATATCCCAATAACCCAAATAATCCGATCAGCATGACAAACCCTCTACACCCGAATGGTTAATGCGGCTGGCTGAATAGTGATATTAATCTCGTGTAAGCTCGCGCTAAATACCTCACCATCAACATGCACTGGCACGCCGCGCTCACTATACAGCTTAAAGGTACGGGTTTTGATCATTGTCACACTTGGTAGGTTGGTATGGGTTCCTTGGCGCACACGGCTCGAATCGCGCACCATCGACCAACGCGATTGCTCGCCAGTCAGGCAAACATCAAGCATTCCATCGTCAATTTGCGACTCAGGCGTGATCCAAAAGCCGCCGCCGTGGTAACCGCCATTGCCAACCGTCGCCATATTGATCCGTTTTTGCAAGGTCAGATCATCAGTTTCAATCAGCAAATCACGAGCTTCGTAGCTTAAAATCGATTTAAGCACTGCGATCATATAGACCAAGCCACCTTTGATCCGTTTAAGTTTTTGGGCCTCGATCGCTACATTGGCATCGAGGCCAATCCCCACGCCATTGATAAACCAATGCTGATTGATCATGCCAAGGTCGATGCGGCGCAAGCGATTGGCAGCAATTGATCGAACGGCTTCGACAATGCTATTAGCTGGCAATTTGAGCATTTTGATAAAATCGTTACCAGTGCCCAGCGGAATAAAACTCAATGGCAATTGCGATCCAGCCATGCCATTGACAATTTCATTAATCGTGCCATCGCCACCCGCCGCGATAATTCCATCCCAATTGTTTTCAGCGACACACTGCTGGGCCAAGTGTGTGGCATGGCCGATGTGGGTAGTTTGGAATAAGGTAGCTTCAAGCCCAAAATGGCTGAGCATGGCCATAATGTGAGGGGCTTGGTGGGCGGCTCGTTGGCGATTGGAATGGGGATTCAAAATGACTGCTAGCCGCAGTTTTGACATAATGATGCTCCTCGTCATGTGGGTGCTAGCAGCATTATAGCAGGGGCAAGCCGTGCTAGGCCATAATTGATCCGCAGGTGAGATTGGCAATCGTGCCAGTCATGGCGCTAGCATAATCTGAGGCTACTAAAATTGCGCTATTTGCCACTTCATTCAAGCTTGGTAAACGCCCAAGTGCTGTGCCAGCCTGCATATATTGCTGAATTTGCTCGGCAGGTGTGCCCCAGGTTTCGGGTAAGGCATCGGAGCGTAAGCACACAACGCGTACTCCATGCACCCCAACCTCACCAGCCAAACTATAGGTAAAACCTTCGATTGCACTGCAAGCTGTGCTAAATCCGCCAGTCAAGTGATAGCGTCGTTCACGGCCCGATAGAACGGAGGAAGAAGCTGAGAGCGTCAAAATTACTCCCGATTGCTGTTTGATCATTGCGCGTGCAGCCGCAGTCGCAGTCAAAAAGTGGGTGGTAACTCCAGTCATAATTGGCAAGCTAAAATGCTCAGCTGGCATTTGCACTAATGGCGTGCCTTGTAAATCGCCGCGAATCCAGATCGCGTTGAATGAAATATCGATGCGGCCTGTTTGGGCAATCACATCGGCTAAATGGGCTTCAATTGCTGGTTGATCAAGTGCATCAACCAACGCTACTTCTGCCAAGCCACCTGCTTCACGAATCTCATGGGCCAGCGTTTCAAGGCTGGTTTGCTTGCGACCAGTTAAAAAGACCCTTGCCCCTTCGCGAGCGAAGCCGCGTGCCACGGCGCTACCAATCGAGCCTGCTGCCCCATAAATCACTGCAATTTTACCGCTCAATAGCATTGATTGACCCTCACTAAGCTTAAAAAGAAACATATGTTCGTTATTGTAGGCAATCAAATAGAGCTATGTCAAGCAGCAAATCGAGCATAGAGGAGTTAGCTTTAACCACGAAGAACGCGAAGAACGCGAAACCCAAGCTTCGTGACCTTCGCGTTCTTCGCGGTTGAAAATATATTCTAGGTTCTTTGCTCTAGGCTCTGTTAGGCGAATGCTCGTACAACTTCGGGCATTTCGAGCACTGTTGATTCAAACCAATTGAGTTGTTCGCGCAACGCCACAACTTCACCCACAATTAAAATCGCTGGTGCGCCGCTGCCCGCCGCTTTAACCGCAGCCTCAATTTGATCAAGTGGTGCGACCACCGTTTTTTGTTCGGCAGTCGTGCCCCAGCGAATCACCGCAGTTGGAGTGTCGGCTGGGCGACCATTGGCAATCAAACTGGCAACCGTGTGGTTGATTCGCGTAATTCCCATCAAAAAGACCAAGGTATCAACGCCTTGCGCCAAAGCATGCCAATTGATTCGGCTGGTTGGCTTGGTTGGATCTTCATGGCCTGTCACAAAAACGACCGATGAAGCTACATCGCGATGAGTCACTGGAATGCCCGCATAGGCAGGGGCCGCAATTGCCGAAGAAATGCCTGGCACAACTTCCCATGCAACTCCAGCAGCGCTCAAAGCAGCAGCTTCCTCGCCACCGCGCCCAAACACAAATGGATCGCCGCCTTTGAGCCGAACTACCAATTTACCTTGCTGAGCGTGCTCAATCAAGGTTGCGTTGATCCAATCTTGGCTGGCGGAATGTTGGCCGCCGCGCTTGCCAGCTGGAATCAACTCGGCATCGCTCCGCGCTTCGGCCAACAATTCGGGCAACACCAAGGCATCAAATACCACGACATCGGCACTTTGCAAACGGCGCAACCCCTTGACGGTAATTAAATCGGCGGAGCCTGGACCAGCCCCGACTAATGCAACAAATCCTTCGCGTGTCATAGATCCTCCGTTGGCAAGTGATTGAGCGTCGTCGGCTGTTGGGCTAATTCAATCAGCAATTGATCAAAATATTGCTCACGTTCTGCCGTGGTTAGCGCTGCAAGTTCAGTGCGTTGAGTTGCGACAAGCTGAGCCAGCGTGGCATACCGTTGATCAAAATAAGTGCTGAGTTGTTGGCGTAGATAGCGACTTAAGGCTGGGCTAGCCCCGCTGCTACTAATCGTAAACAACAACGAGCCTTGACGATGGTTGGCGGTTGTGATGAAATTCCCCTCTTCAGCAGCATCGGCGATATTGAGGAGGATTGGGCGGTTGTGGCATTCGTGGGCAATTTGCTGATTGACCAAGCGTTGATTGGTTGCGGCAACAACCAAAAACGCGGCTTCACAATCACCAAATTGATATTCACGGGCAAGATGCTGAATTTGGTTGCTAGCTTGCCAGTGTTGCAGTTGTGGCGTTAGTTGAGGGCTGATCACAATTGGATTTGCGCCACCAGCGATTAATCCAGCAACTTTGCGCTCGGCAACCGCACCGCCACCAACGACCACACAACGCTGTTGGGCTAAATTGGTCAAGACTATTGGGTACATAACGATCAGCCTTTAGTCGCCAACTAAACGGTTAGCGCCAAACAGCAGTGGTTGGGCAAAAGCAACATTGCAAATCATGTGGGCAGGCCCAGTATAATCAACAATTCTGTTTTTGCGTAGCGATACATCAGCCGATTTCTATCGAATTTGCGCCATCATGCAAACCCTCACCCCTGGTATAGAGCTTTCAAAGGTAGATCTTTTAACCAAGAATTGGTTAATCACCACCCTTCCGTCCCGCCTCAAGGCGGGAGACGCAGGGGGCTTTAATCCCCCTGCACCCCCTAAAGTTCAATCAGGGGCAGGTAAGCATCCACCGATGAACCAGCGTATCCATGGTTCGCAGCGAAAACCTACCCTTGAAAGGTGAGGGAATCTGCTAGCGGCCTTTATTCCACGAGCCTTCTTCTGTCCACACGCCTTCTTCGGTTTCTGGCTCGCCAAAGCCAAGATAAACCCGCAGTTGGTCGTCGGTTTGGCGCTTGGCCCAATGGCGGAACTGATCCTCAGGGCTGGTGCGTTGGGCTTGGTAGGTGGTGACCAAGTTGCCTAAACGATCGGCTAATTCAGACCATGGCACTTTGGTTGCTACCCGTCGGCCAATTGCTGCATCGTCGCCCAAAGCTCCGCCCAACAAAATATCGGTGGCTGGCAATTTGTTTTTGCTGCCATCAGGGTTGCGAATCACGCCGCCCTGCAAGCCAATATCGGCGATGCTATGCTGGCTGCACGAGTGGGGGCAAGCTGAAAGATGGATGCGCAACGGCACATCAAGCTCAACTTTTTGATCCAATGCTCCAGCCAATTGCCAAGCAGCTTCTTTGGTTTCGATTGTGGCGAAGTTGCAGTAGGGCAACCCAGTGCAAGCAACGACCGTGCGTTGGATGCGTGGGCCATTTGGCTGCAATTCTTGCAACAACGGTTCGGCCAACAAGCCATCCAAACGCGCTTCAGGAATGTAGGGCAACAGCAAGTTTTGGCTGTGGGTTAGGCGAATTTCGCTTTGACCATATTCACGCGATAAGCGAGCTGCTTCGCGAATTTGGGCTGGCGTGATGCGCCCAGTTGGTACAAGCAAGCCAACCCAGTAGAGATTTGGCTGCTTTTGGCGAAAGACCCCAACGACATCGCCACTATAAACTGCTGGTGGCACATCGGTTGCCGCTCGTTCCAAGGGATGCCCAAGGTAGTTCACAACTTCTTCGCGGAAGCGCTCTGCACCCCAATCGGCGATCAGATATTTTAGTCGTGCATGGTTGCGCTTTTCGCGGTAGCCAAAATCGCGATAGACCAAGGTGATGGCGCGAGCAATTTCAACCACTGCATCGAGATCGGCTGGCACAAACACATCAATGTTTTGAGCTAGATGTGGCTCGTGCGAAAGCCCGCCCCCAACCCAAACGTTGTAGCCTAGCACAACCTCACCATCAATTTCCTTGCGCCCAGGCGTGAACGAAAGGTCGTTGATTGGTGCTTGAGTCGCATCAAGCCCGCCGCCAGCGACCGAAACTTTATACTTGCGTGGCAAGTTCGAGTAATCGGCGTTATAAGCAAAGTGCTCATCGAGCGCCTTGAAGAATGGCCGTGGATCGATCCATTCGTCGGCGGCAATCCCCGCAACTGGGCTACTTACGACGTTGCGCGGCACATCACCACAAGCCTCAATCGACGAAAGCCCAACGCGTTCCAAGGTTTCAAATACGGTTGGAATATCGCGCAAAGCAATTGTATGCAATTGGAAGGTTTGGCGAGTGGTAATTTCAACCCGACCAGGGGCGACGGTTTCAGCCAAGTGCACAATCGCATCAGCTTGATCAGCAGTCATGATCCCGCCAGGCAAGCGCACCCGCAACATGAAAAAGCCATCTTTGGGCTTATCGTGATATAAACCATACCATTTGAAACGGTTCATATCACTTTCGGTAACTTCGTTGATATCGCCACTTTGGGCGTAGCGATAAATATCTTCAAGCACTGCCAAGCCATCTTTTTCAAGCTTTTGCAGTTCAACGGGGTTTAGTTTTGGGGTTGTAGCAGTCATGCGCCCTCCTCGACGGCGGCAACCGTCGGTAGATAGCCGAGTTCTTCCAATGTGTTGACAATGCGGGCAACGCTAGCATCGAGCGATTCGGCGTGGCTTGGAATCACCACCTCAGGATTGGTCGGTGGTTCATATGGGTCAGAAACCCCAGTGAAATGAGGGATCTCGCCAGCTAAGGCCTTGGCGTATAAGCCCTTGACATCGCGGTCGATACAAACTTCCAACGGGCAATCGATATAGACTTCGACAAAACGAGCGGTGCTGGCGCGAATTTCCTCGCGGGTTTGGCGATAAGGCGAGATAGCGGCGGCAATTGCCACTCCGCCATGGCGCGAAACCAAATCACAAACCCAGCCGATGCGCCGCACGTTGGTATCGCGATCTTCCTTCGAGAAGCCCAAACCTTTGCTCAAATGGGTGCGTACCACATCGCCATCAAGCACCTCAACCCGTTGCTCGCGTTCGCGCAGCACTTCAGCCAAAGCCGCCGCTATTGTTGATTTGCCTGCGCCTGATAAACCAGTAAACCAGATAATATATCCCTGACTCATAGAAAATCCTTGTTGTAAGAGCACAGGACCAGATGTTCTATGTTCTATGCTCTCTGTTCTTTAACTCAATTCACGCAGCGATCAACTCTTCGATAACTTCACGGCGGCTGAATTCAGGTGGTGGTAATTCGCCGCGTGACAAGAGCGCCCGCACGGCAGTGCCACTCAAAATAACGTGGTGTTCGTGGGAGTGTGGGCAGGTTTTGGCCGAGGCCATCGCGCCACAACGTTGGCAGTAGAAGGTATGTTCAAAGAACAACGGCGTAATACCCAAAGCTGCTGGATCAAATTCGTTGAAAATATATTGGGCATCATAGGTGCCGTAGTAACTGCCAACCCCAGCGTGGTCGCGGCCAACAATGAAGTGGGTGCAGCCATAGTTTTTGCGATTCAAGGCGTGAAAGATCGCTTCGCGTGGGCCAGCATAGCGCATTGGCGCAGGGAAAACGCCCAGCAATACCCGATTGGCGGGGTAGTATTCACGCAGCAAGCGCTCGTAGGAACGCACGCGAGCTGGCGCTGGCACATCATCGCTTTTGGTTGTGCCAACTAAGGGGTGTAATAACAACCCATCGACCACTTCTAAGGCACATTTTTGAATATATTCGTGAGCGCGGTGGACTGGGTTGCGAGTTTGGAAGCCCACAACCGTGCGCCAGCCGGCATCGCTGATCGATTGACGTACTTCTTGAGGGGTGCGTGGCAAGTGTGGGAATGCCCCTTGCTCAACTTGCAATAACCAAATCGCCCCGCCAACTCGCCAGCGTGGCGCGGCATACAAACGGGCAACACCTGGGTGAGCGCCATCGGTTGTGCGATACACGTGTTGTGCTTCGTGTTCAACATCAACTGGGAAAATATCTTCGACTTCGAGCACCGCCAAAATCGTGCCTTGTTCATCAGTTAATGCAACAGGCTGATCAAGCACCAAATCGTAGGCTTGATCTTCGGTAATTGGCAAGGTAATCGGAATCGACCATGGCAAGCCATTTTTGAGGTGCATGGTTTCGACGACCGCCTTATAATCGTGGCGATTCAAGAAACCAGTTAAGGGGCTATACGAACCAATGCCAATCATCAAGAGATCGGCGCGATGCGGCTCATCGAGCACAATTCGTGGCAAATCTTGGGCCGATTGCAACAAATTTTCGCGTAAAAGACCGCTAGGAATCCGATTGACCAACGTACCGCCGTGAGGCAAGATTAATGATGAAACAGCCATTGAAGCACACCCTCGAACATAGAATAGCAGCTAGCATAAAGTGGCACCTTTATGCTAATCAACATTGATTACACATAACATAACGAACAAATGGAATTTTAGATATGGAGTCCACACTCGGTTTTGTTAAAGCCAGCCCAGCGTCCGCTGCGTGGGTCACCGTTCACAGGGTGGCTTGTACAAGTGTGACATCCGAGGCTGGTGTAGCCTTGATCGAGTAATGGGTTATAGGGCACACCATTGGCATGGATGTAGCGCCAAATATCGCGCTCCGTCCACAAGGCTAAGGGGCAAATTTTAACCAGTTGATGTTTTTCATTCCAAGAAACCACTGGAGTATTTGCCCGTGTGCTGCTTTGGTCGCGACGCAGCGCGGTTAACCAAGCATCGTAGGGAGCCAGCACATCTTTGAGCGGCTCGACCTTGCGTAGTTTGCAGCATAAATCGGGGTTCGTGCCCCAAAGTTCGGGGCCGTGGGTAGCGGCTTGTTCGGCCACGGTTTGGCGTGGGCGCGAATATTGCACCGTAATGCCATAATGCTTTTCGATTTGCTCAACCAAGGCGTAGGTTTCGCTGAACAGCAGGCCTGTGTCGAGCACCAGCACTGGCAAATTTGGCTCAATTTTGAGCGCAATATCGAGCAACACCATGCCAGATGAACCGCCAAACGAACACGTCAGGGCTAGATTGGGAAAATAGTGATCGATAGCCCAACGCACAATTGCTTGAGGAGTTTGGCTCGTTAATTGAGTATCGAGTGCTGTCAGAGCCTCGCGGCTTGGCAGGGTTGCGTGCATGACCATAAAAAAAACCTCATCTGTATATTGGGCAGACGAGGAGTAGAGATCGTGGCATGACTGTCACGGGCTACTGCTCATCTGTCAGACATCACTGTCGGAATTAGCACCTTAAACTTAACTGATCAGGTTAAGGATGGTTGCTGGGGCTTCGTCGGGCCGATCCCTCCGCCCCTCTGGATGAGTGCAACGGGTTTAGTTTTTTAAGCTGTGAGGAATATAACATACTTGATAAACAAAGTCAAGAATTATTCTATCGTAATTTAGTCAAGATTTGGAGTATACTTAATAACGGATGAGTTCAACGGGCGATTTAGCCCATTCTAATGGTCAATTTTAATTTGCTTAGCTCTCTAGCTAGCAACGATAGCAATCAAGGATAGTTAACTGAATGACTCAACAATATGCGTTGGCGACCCTCGGCGGTGGCTGTTTTTGGTGCTTAGAAGCGGTCTTTGATGATCTACAAGGAATCATCAGGGTTGAATCGGGCTATGCTGGTGGCCATGTTGCCAACCCAAGTTATGAAGAAATTTGCGGCAAAAAAACTGGTCATGCTGAAGTTGTGCGTTTAACCTATGATCCTAGCGTGATCAATTTCAGCCAAATTTTGGATGTCTTTTTCACCATCCATGATCCAACCACGCTGAATCGGCAAGGCTACGATGTTGGGCCACAATATCGCTCGGCGATCTTTTATCACGATGCTGAGCAAAAAGCTGTGGCTGAGCAAACGATTGCCGCATTAAATGCTAGCGGTCAATGGCCCGACCCGATTGTGACCGAAGTGACACCAATTAACAACTACTACGAAGCCGAAGATTATCATCAAGAATATTTTGCCCATAATCCCTTCCAACCCTATTGTATGGCGGTCGTCTCGCCCAAGGTGCAGAAATTTCGCAAAGAATTTAGCAAACAGCGGAAATCGTAGAATAAGGATGAAGGATGAGACCGTTCGTGGGATTTGTGGAATTCGTGGCTAAAAACGGCTCTTCGTGATCTTCGTGATCTTCGTGGTTTCGTTTCTCCTTCGTGTCCTTTGAGGATCATAAAAACCATTCTTAAATACAAACAGGGTTGGTATACCCCATATACCAGCCCTGTTTATATGTTCCCGACTCTCCCACAAACTAATGCATATGGCTACCTTCTGAGCAGTAGAATACAAGCATTGGCGCTATCCGGCTAGATACTTGTCTAGGGTTGTATTGCCTTGATTCATAGCAAGCTTGACATTGATTCAAGGTCTTGCTACCATCAAAAAAGTTATTTTATCCTTGAAAAAGGATCTTGTTCTATGGCAAATACCAAAGATCGGGCCAGCCAAATTAATGCAAGTTTTATTGAGGCTGCCGAAAGTATCCGCATTCAACGCAAACGCCGCTTCGAAGATCAACTTTGGCATACCAAGCAAAAAAAACAGGTCAATCCATTTAGTCAACAGGCGATTTGGGCCGAATACCCAACCTATAAACGTCTATTGGAGCAACGGGCCAAAAATCAAGTAGCCGAGCATGTCGTGCGGGGGATTGCAAGTATCTTGGAGTGTCCAATTCATGAGCGTAATCATCTGTTGCGTAGTGCAGGTTATGCTGAAGATCCTGATATTCTAAGTGGCGCTGCCCTAACTTCCCAACTAGCGCAATATCAAAGCTTGCTGGATATTTTGCTGTATCCAGCCTTTTTAGTTAATCAAGTTTGGGATGTTTTAGCAATTAACCAATTAATGGAGCCTGTATTTCAGCAATTTTTGGGCATTAGTTTTGATTCAATTCCGCATGCCCATCGCAATATCTTGCATTTAATGTTCGATCCAGTCAATTACTCAGCTCGCAGGCTTCTAAATAAAGGTGGTTTACAATGGGAACGGGTCGCTCGCAGCTATATCTATAGCTTTCAGCAAGCCAATCGCGCATGTCTGTTTGAACCATGGTATCAAGCCAAAGTTGCTAGTTTGAGGCAACTCCCCGATTTTGTCACAATTTGGCAGAGCATCGACCCAACTACCAAAGCCCACGATATGCTGAGCCAAAGCCAAACCGATAACTTGGTGTATGGCTTGCGCACGATTTATATTAGCGAATCAGATACCTACACCTATCCACGAATTCATGCCTATGTTGATGCGCTTGGCACAAAACCCAACTCAGACTAGATTTAGCAAGCCCCTCGTGTTTGCTGTTGCGAGGGGCTTTGTGTTTTCAATATTGATTACGGTTGATAGGTGATGGTTAGCACTGGACGATTACTGGTCTGTATTGCTTCGCCGCCAGCAATTCGTAAATAATCGGCTTGAGCATTGCCATTGGTCAGATTTTCAAAGCGTAGCCGAATCTGGGTCCGACCTTGTTTGTTGATTGCGCTTAATCCTGCTGTGCTAGCAGTACCATTGAGGCCGTTGGGGGTTTGCTGAAAGCTCATAGCGTTGCTGGCGGTGGTGATTGCAGCAAAGTCGCTCAATTCAAGATAACAGGTCAAACTCAAACAACCGCGATTTAGGTCACCAACCAAGGCTCCTAGCCCTGTCCAAGGCGTACCAATCGCGCTTTGGTCATAAGCTAAGGTCAAATTTACGCTGGTAATCGTCGCTCCATCAGGAATCGCCGAGGTATCAAATGAGAGCATCCCGCGTAGGCTGGTGCTGCCACTATCGCCAACATACATACTCGGAATTAATACATAACCACCTAAGCTGGTTTGAGCAACTAGTCCATCTTCCAAACCCCAGGATGGAAACTGCAAACTTTGGCCTGTGCCAGGTGTAGGGCTGGGTCCAACCGGCGTTGCTGTTGGATTAATTGGCGTTGCCGTTGGTGGAACGCTGGTCACGCTTGGCGCTGGCGTACCTGTTGGAGTTGGGCTGATTGTGGTTTGGCTAAAGAAACGCCAAAATTCATTGGTTGCTTTTGGCCCTTGTGGGTCGGTGTACGAGCCAGCACTGCTGCCACCCGACCAAGCATGGCCCATTCCGTTGACTGCCCAATGCTCAATAATTGGTTGATGGACGGCATTATTGTAGATTGTGCGCGTGTAGCTCCGACCACTAGGCACAGTGCCAGCAATGGTTTGATCAACTGTGGCATCGACCGAATTATTGCGTTGAGTATCATCAAGATAATCATTGGTTGTGAGCCATTGCTGCACAACTTGTTGACCGTTGATCGGCGTAACGACGCTATCTGCCGTGCCATGAACTACCATCACCCGTACCAAATTCGCGCGTGTGCCAATTGCTTGATAGGCTGCTAAACCTTGTGATTCGGGGTTGGGGCCGCCCGATTGCATGGCCGTCGAAACGTTTAGCACACTCGTGGCGGCTTTATATTCCAAGCCACCAACCACGCCAATTGCCGAAAAAATATCGGGATAGGTCGCGCCCATGATCACGCTCATCGCCGCGCCAGCCGAAATCCCTGCAACATAGCGCCGACTCGGATCAACATTGTAATTGGCTTGAACCGTAGTAACCATCGCAGCGATGATGCTTGGTTCGCCAGCCCCCCGCGCCTGATGTTGGGCATCCCACCATTGCCAGCAACGATTGGCATTGCTACTGGTTGGTTGTTCAGGGTAGAGCACAAGAAACGTCTGACTATCAGCCAAGGCATTCATTTCAGTGCCACGGGCAAAATCATCGGGCGTTTGAGTACAACCATGCAACATCACCACTAATGCCGTGGGAGTGGTAGCAGAATAATTGGTAGGAACCCATAACTTGTAGTTGCGCGAACCAGCACTTGTATTGACCGAACCTGTAACCCATTGGCCAGCACTAGCCGCCTGCGGACTCGCAAAACTTGCCAAAAGACCAAGTAAGAGCAGAACGATCAGCCATCCTCGTTTCATGAGCAATCTCCTTTGATTGAAACTAGTTGGGCATTGTGGGCAATGGGGCAGGAAGGAGCTTAATCATACCAGCAAGCAGTTACAACTGAGTTACATGGAAAAGAACATAGAGCAAAGAGCATAGAACATAAGAGTTGGGGATTGGTTGTTGGGGGTCGGGGATCGGGAGCAGGGATCAGCAGTTAGGGTCTTGCATTTAGTCCCATGGCCCAACAGAGTAATCATTCGTGCAATTCGGGCAATTCGTGGCTAAAAAACATCCTTCGCGTTCTTCGTGCTCTTCGCGGTTTCGGTCTTTAAACTCTTTGTGGATTATCTAAATACACTAAATTTTCTGCTAGCGAATATTCGCTTGACAGATAAAAAACATTGTGATATTCTTCGCTCAGTGAAAATTCGCTGGCGATAAAAATTATCTACCAAGCCTGTTTTTACCAGAATCCATGCACCAATCCTACGTCGATGGTGACGCACCGGAAAGGAACGCCCGCATGACCGATCGGCAACATGGCGTGAAAATCAACGCCCCTATCACCCCCGCTGCGGCGGAATTGTTGACGGAACCAGCCCTACACTTCTTAGCTGCCTTGCATCGCACTTTTGACCAAACTCGCCGCGACTTATTGCTCGGACGAGTGGAACGCCAAAGCCGCCTTGATGCAGGCGAAAACCCTGATTTTCTCGCTGAAACTGCCCATATTCGTGCTAGCGACTGGCAAATTGCGCCCATCCCCGACGAAATTCGTAATCGTCGCGTGGAAATTACTGGGCCAATCGATCGCAAAATGATCATCAATGCCCTCAACTCTGGAGCGAATGTCTTCATGGCCGACTGTGAAGATGCGACCACTCCAAGCTGGGATAACTTGGTCAGCGGCCAACTTAACTTGCGCGATGCGGTCAATCGGACGATTAGCTTTACCAATGAAGCTGGCAAAGCCTATCAATTAAACGATCAGGTTGCGGTGCTGTTTGTGCGGCCTCGTGGCTGGCACTTGCTCGAAAAGCATGTCACCGTCGATGGCGAACCCTTGGCTGGTGGGCTGTTCGACTTTGGTTTGTATTTGTTCCACAATGCCAAAACCTTGCTCGAACGTGGCTCGGCTCCGTACTTCTATCTGCCAAAACTCGAAAGCCATCGCGAAGCCCGTTTGTGGAATGATGTGTTCGTGTTTGCTCAAAAGCAACTCGGCTTGCCTCATGGCTCAATCAAGGCAACAGTTTTGATTGAAACAATTTTGGCCGCCTTCGAGATGGACGAAATTCTGTATGAATTGCGCGACCACTCGGCGGGCCTGAACTGTGGCCGCTGGGATTACATCTTCAGCTGCATCAAGAAATTTGCCAAATTACAACATTTTGTGCTGGCTGATCGTGCTTTAGTGACGATGACCTCACGCTTTATGCGCTCATATTCGTTGCTGGCGATCAAAACCTGCCATCGCCGTGGCGCTCATGCGATGGGTGGGATGGCTGCTCAGATTCCGATCAAGCACGATGCCCAAGCCAATGCCGAAGCCCTCGCCAAGGTGCAAGCTGATAAAGAGCGCGAAGCTCGCGACGGCCACGACGGCACATGGGTCGCTCATCCAGGTTTGGTTCCGTTGGCCAAGGCCGCTTTTGATGCCTTGATGCCTGAAGCGAACCAAATTGGCAAGCAACTTGAGGTTGAAATTACTGCCGATGATTTGCTGCGCTTCGAGCCATCAGCACCGATTACCGAGCAAGGCCTGCGCAAAAATATCAGCGTTGGTATCCAATATATCGAAGCATGGTTGGGTGGCTTAGGCTGCGTGCCGCTGTATAACTTGATGGAAGATGCCGCAACTGCCGAAATCTCCCGTGCTCAAGTTTGGCAATGGGTGCACCAGCCCAATGGCATCACCGAAGATTTTCGCAAAATCACCCTCGATTGGGTGCGCGAGTTGATCGGCGAAGAACTGGCCAACATCGAACAAGAAGTTGGCGCAGAACGCTATCGCAACGGTCATTATGATCGGGCTAGCCAATTGTTTGATCAGTTGGTTGCCAACCCAACCTTTACCGAATTTCTCACGCTTCCCGCTTACGAACAAATCGATTAATGTGAATTAATTGGCAGCTTGCAGGCGCTGGCATCAAACAACAATGACCAAAACCTGCAATCTTACGCTGGGATAGATTCTTGATTTTCATTACCTTGGCGACGTTGCCCAAGCGCTTTGAGCGATTGTAATGAATAGCCACCATTGTAATTTGACAAAGGAGTCAGCCATGAACACCACGAACGGTATCTCAACAACAGAACTGGAACGGGGTTGGGCAACGGACGCACGTTGGCAAGGGATTCAGCGCGATTACACAGCCGAAGATGTTGTGCGCTTGCGCGGTTCAGTGATTATTGAGCAAACTTTAGCTCGTATGGGTGCTGAACGCTTGTGGGATCTCCTTCACACCGAAGATTACGTGCATGCGTTGGGTGCGCTGACTGGTAATCAAGCTATGCAGATGGTCAAAGCAGGCTTGAAGGCGATTTACTTGAGTGGCTGGCAGGTTGCCGCCGATGCCAATATGGCTGGGCAAATGTATCCCGATCAAAGCTTGTATCCCGCGAACAGCGTGCCACAAGTCGTCAAACGGATCAACCAAACCTTGCAACGCTGCGACCAAATTTATCACTCAGAAGCTAAAGATGGGACCTACTGGTTTGCGCCAATCATCGCCGATGCTGAAGCTGGCTTTGGTGGCCCACTGAATGCCTTTGAAATGATGAAGGCTATGATCGAAGCTGGCGCAGCTGGGGTGCACTTCGAAGATCAATTATCATCAGAAAAGAAATGTGGCCACTTGGGCGGCAAGGTCTTGATCCCAACGAGCCACTTTATTCGCACGCTACAAGCTGCCCGTTTGGCTGCCGACGTGATGGACGTACCAACTTTGGTCGTCGCCCGTACCGATGCTAACGGTGCATACCTTTTGACCAGCGACGTTGATCCTCGTGACCGCGAGTTTTGTACAGGCGAACGCACCCCCGAAGGCTTCTTCTGTATTCGCGGTGGGATCGATTCAGCAATTGCCCGTGGCTTGGCCTATGCTCCATATGCCGACCTGATCTGGTGTGAAACCTCTACCCCAGATTTGGAAGAAGCACGGAAATTTGCTGAAGCGATCCATGCTCAATATCCAGGCAAATTGTTGGCCTACAACTGCTCGCCATCGTTCAACTGGAAGCGCAACTTGGATGATGCCACAATTGCCAAGTTCCAAAGCGAACTCGGCGCAATGGGCTACAAATTCCAATTTATCACCTTGGCTGGCTTCCATGCCTTGAACTACAGCATGTTCGATTTGGCAACTGGCTATCGCGACCAAGGCATGAGCGCCTATGTCCAATTGCAACAAGCTGAATTCAACCGCGAAAGCGAAGGTTATACCGCCGTCAAGCACCAACGCGAAGTTGGCACTGGCTACTTCGATTTGGTTGCGCAAGCAGTTTCAGGTGGTATGTCATCGACCACTGCGTTGAGCGGCTCGACCGAGCATGAACAATTTGTTGGAGCACATTAGTAAAGTCAAAAGGCTGAAATCAAAAGGCAAAAGTAGGATTTAGGGGTGGGAATAGACCAAGAGCATAGAACATAGAGCATAGAACATATGCGAGGGGGCAGATAACTTTTAACGCAGAGGCGCAGAGTACATCATGTTTTTGGCAGTGTACTCTGTGCTTGAAGCACATAATCAAATATCTGTGGCTAAAATTCTGAATCCTAGTCCTTACTATCTTCGTGCTCTTCGTGTTCTTTGTGGTTTCAACATCCTAGCACCTGAATCCTACAGATCTGCGACTATTGCAAGGCCAGTGAGCCGGCTTTGCGATGGTAAACACCCTGCATTGCTCGCACCGCGCCGATCCCTCCCTGATCGCGGTGCGAGCTTTTTTGTGTTTGTGCCGCTTGGCGTATAATACAGCCCTCGCTTGTGTTTTGGAGATTTGGCAATGGCGCAGCATCGCAATGTGATTTTAATTGGTATGCCTGGATCGGGCAAAAGTACGCTCGGTATTTTATTGGCCAAAGCCTTAGTCTTTGATTTTATCGATACCGATGTGGTGATTCAAACTCGCCAGCATGGCCGCTTGATTGAGATTCTCGAACGGCTGGGCGCTGAGCAATTTTGTGCCGTCGAAAATCAATATTGTGCCGAGCTAGAGCTTGATCAATATGTGGTGGCGACTGGTGGCAGCGTGATTTATAGCCCCGATGCTATGGCTAATTTCCAGCGGCTTGGCACAATCGTCTATCTTTCAATCGCATTTGATGAACTATTGCCACGCATTACCGATATGGATTCGCGGGGAATTGTGATGCAGCCAGGCCAAAGTTTTGCCGATTTATATGCCGAGCGCGTGCCACTCTATCGCCAATTTGCCAATATCACCGTCGATTGCACTGGCGAAGATCATGAACACACCGTTAGCCAAATTATGGCTGCATTAAACGCCGATAATTAATCTGGCTATGCTCAACCGTAATTGTGCCATCAGCGCCAAAGAAACGCTCGCCACTATCGGCAGGGATCGAAAGTAGATCAATCGGAGCTGAGCGTTTGATGCTGCTGGTCAATTCGCCAACCACCTGAGCTAAGGCTTCTAAATTACTATCCCATTTGGCAAACACAAAATGAGTGTGGCGATAGCGCTTGAGCAAGGTTTCCAGCTTATCCATGCCTACATGGCCAGCCTCGCCCCAAAAACTCGGTAACCCTTGGCAATCGAGTGCAATCACATCAGGCTTATAGCGCAAGCCGATTGGCGTTTCAACCCGTGCCTCAGGATAGTTGGGCAAATACAAAGCCCAAATTAATGCCTTCATGATCACATGTTCGCTCGATTCAACTGGGCGTTTAATCATCACCACCTGCGAACCATGGGCCTTGAATGTCCATTTGCGGCGTAGAAATAGCTCATTGCTCATGTTTGCAACTCCACATGCATCAGCACGTACAGCCTATAGTATAACGATTCTACGTTCTGAGAGTATGAAAGGATTGATGCAATGGATTCGTTTTTAGCATTTCTGATGTTTGTTGGCTTCTTGGGCTTGATTATCGCTTGGCATGTGTTTGAACATAAACGTTCGGTACAATTAATTCAGCAATGGACTGCTACCAATGGCTATCGAATTATCGCCTTGGAGCAACGTTGGTTGCGGCGTGGCCCGTTCTTTTGGCGTTCTGGTAAGTATCATACCGTATTCTATGTCGATGTGATTGATCCGCAAGGCATGGCTCAGGCGATCTGGGTGCGCTGTGGTGGTTGGATTAGCGGCTTATTCTCCGATCAACTTGATGTTCGCTTTGATTCGTAACGAACGGGTTGGATGAACGTACTGAGAGCAAGTGTCAAGGAAGGATTGTTATGACTGTATATGTTTTAGTAACGTTGGCTGTGGTGAGTGGGGCATTTTTGCTTGGGCGCTATCAAATTCTCAAGCGCAACGAACATATTGAAGCTTGGGCTATCGGCCAGCGCTATCGAATTGTCGAAATTAAGCGGCCTTGGCTCAGTTTAGGGCCATTTCTCTGGCGTACTGGCGAAAACGACCAAGTGTACAAAATAGAGTTACGTGATCAAACAGGCCAACAAATTGCAGGTTGGTTGCGCTACCGAGGCTATTTCTTTGGCAAGTATGAAATCGATTTGGAAGTTGAATAATGCTGTATGTTGTGCCATTTGCTCTTGGCTTGCTGAGCAGCTTCGGCTTATATTTGAGTATCAAGCAATCGCAGGCAATTAAGCAATCGATCAAGATTTGGGCCGCAGAACATCGGTATCAAATTATCCGCCAAAAGCGCTGTTATTTAGATTTTGGCCCGTTTGATGGTCGTGATCGCCGCCAAAATCAGGTTTTCTTGCTAGATATATTGAATGAACAAGGGGCAACGCGCCAAGCATGGGTTTGTTGCTTTGCCCCCTACTTTGAAATTGAACATATCGAATTTGAAGCAATTATTTATTAATTGTGCTATTTTAGGTAGCAGTTGGTAAATGTTTACCGATATAGCCAATAATAATTTTATGCCGTGACCCATCAGGAAAAAAGTGAATTCTAATAGCATCATAGAGCTTGCTATGCCATGTAAATAAGCGATATTGATCATCAGCGCACTTATAGGTGCGCTCTTTTGCATATAGATTAATAGTTGCTTCGCTTTCAGGGCTACAAACTAAATTTAATGCATTTTTGTTAAATGCCCCTGTTCGCCAACTTGCAGCATAGGCTTGAAATTGGAATAAATGACGTTTAATATGTGTCCAATGTTGGTCATTTGCTTCCAATTGCTTTAGTGCATCTAATGCCGTTTCTGTCCACTCTAAATCAGGGAATAATTCGCTTCGCCGTTCATACGCATCTCGACCATCACGGACTGAACGTTTGTGAATTGCCTCAATTAATGGCTTATTTTGCTGAATATGTTGCGGATTGCTGTGATGTACTACACTATGTTGTTTTTCCGCCAATTCGCCTGTTTCATCAAGAAACATTTCTTCAATCGTCAACTGCGATGCATCCCAATCGATGTGGCTCGCTAAACTAACCGAGATTCCATCGAGCAGTACGGCCATGCCTAAACCAAGCGCACTTTGCTGCTTGAACATAAATTCTGAGCTATGCTGTTTATCATTTAAGCTCGATTCCTGAGGATGATCTTGTAAATAAGGGGTTTTTGTCGCCATACTCATAATATAGGTGCGTTGATTTTTATAACGACCCTTCATATCTGGTTCGTTAATCCATTGATGAAAATAATAATTTGGTGCTAGCTCCATCGCATATAGTGGTTCATGTAAACGTAAGGTATTTTTCCCCCCGACTATTTGCATGGTTTGAATAAATTGTAATAATCGGGTATGAGCCTGATGCTGATCGGCGGCTATAGTAATTGAGCGATCATTTAATACGATATCAATTCCCATAGATTAACTCCTTGGCATCATTAATCGTTCTAAACTCTTATCGAATTCATCAAAAAATCCATCAGGCCATTGATCGATCAAGCCATCCTGATCGATGGTTGGAGTTGAAACAGTATGCCGAGTTTGGCCTTCAATTATCCGACGTTCAAAATAATTTAATTGCACATCGTCGGGGGCAATTTTACCATCGTGAACCGCCAAACGTATGCCATTTAACACATGATCACTGTGGCTCTCGACCACAATTTGCACTCCCGCTGCTGCGGCATAAGCTAAAAATTGCCCCATTAATGCTTGACCACGTGGATGCAGATGGGCTTCAGGGTTTTCGATTAACAGCAATGAACTAGGTTTGGCTGCCAACACTGCTACCAAAATTGGCAAGGTATAGGTTAATCCAAAACCAACGTTGGTTGCCCGAAATGCATTCCCTTCAAGTCCATCATTGACAAACGAGAAACGCAAACTTACGAGATCAATATCAGGATTACCGATTAAATTAATTCGTGTACCTGGAGAAATCTCGCTCAGCCATGCTTCAACCTCATTGCGTAAGGTTAGTGTACTTGACTGTTCATGATGTAATTTTTCGTTGGGAATTAATTCGTTAGCAAATAATGATAAATAGTGAATTGCATACTCACCACTTGGCCCAAGTTGGCGATGCTGACGAACGAGATAATCTGACATACCAAATGAAGTCCGCGGCCCAATTCGTTCAGCTTGGAGATATTGAAATTCATCACTGAATAAATTACTAAAGATAATTTCGTTATTAAAATACGTATCTGAAGCACCAATTAATATATTATTTAGACCCTCGGGTGTGTTATCAATGTCTAATACATCGGTTGAGGAATTGTATTTATAGCGCCATTCGTCAATATTTGTTTTACTATGGAGCTTCAAACCAATACTGATTGTATCAGTATCAGCAAATTCAAAAAATACATCGCGGGCAGTACCAAGTCGAATTAAATCACCATTTACTGCTAAGCCTTGGGTTATTAACCCTTGTTGAAACGATTGACGTAATAACAGTAATGATTGAATGACTGACGATTTGCCCATACCATTTAATCCTGATAGCAACGTTAGCTTACCAAGATTAATTTTTTGATGACCAAAGCACTTAAAATTATGTAGAACGATCGATTCAATTGTTTGTAATGGTTGTTCACTCATTTTAATACCTCTTGAATAAGGTGAGCAATTCGGCGGAAACGGATATTAACCTTGTTTGTATCGCCAGTGCCTTGTGAGATTGCTTTATCAAATTCACGATCATTATTCAACAATGAAATGAATTTTTGCATTAATAGATTTTTCCTTCGTACAAGGACTTTTATTTGATCATCGCTACAAGTGCTTAAATTCACCGACCATGATTCAAACAGCGATTTGTTGATCATACCGCGTGAAGCATTGGCTTTGTAGCGTTTTCGAAAGGCATCTTTATCGAAGATTGCTTTGGCGGCACGCATTGCCCGTCGAAACTGGGTTTCGAAATTAGCTAAGGCCTCAGAATCAAGTTTATTGAGTGTGGCCATCGCATTACTTAAAAAGCTATCAAAATCGGCAAATTCATTGCGATTATATTTTTCAGGTGGCACGAGATGAAAGGCAATAAAGCGTAAAACAAATTCACGGTCGCTCATGCGTGAGGTTGGCACGGAATTAGTGGTAGCTTGCTTAAACTCAGGAAATTCAGCCATACGTTTAAGCAACTCGGTTGCCCGACCTTGATGCAAGGCATGGCGAATTTCTTGCGGCGAAAGTGGCAAACCACCAGTATTAATCCGCTTGAAGATATTGAATTTAACTTCCTCTGGTGTGCCTGGAGCAATTTGATAAATTAGTACTTGGGTTTCCATAATCCGACGCTGGAAATTTCGAGGTAAATCATCAAATCCTTTATCATTAATTGTATTGAGAAATTCTAAACCTTTAAGTTTTAATTGGTGTTCTGGATGATGATTTTTGGCCAGAATAAAATTATAAAGCGTTGTTAATCGTTGTAGACCATCGACGATAATCCAACGGTCTTCATTGGTGGCATCCATATAAAATGCAGGCAACGGAATCCGAATTAAAATTGATTCGATCAATCGACTTTGGGCTTCGCGCGTCCATAAGCCCGCTTGGCGCTGAAAAGCTGGTTGCATATCGATCTCATTATTTTTCATACGTGAAATTAAGAGATCAACGGTCATTGGTTTAAAGTCAATTCGAATTTGGCTGGGATTGAAGGGAGTGATAATCAGATCATCATCGTCTTCTTCTTCTTCCTCAATATCGTTGCTTAAGCCATATATAGCTGCTTGCGACGATAAATTATAGCCTTGAAAGCCCCCTTGAGGCAAACCATTTTCCTCATCGGTATCGTCGGTTAAATCACTATGATCTAGATCTAGATCTTCAGTATTATCAAGCATTGGTTCTTCCTCATCCTAGAATGCAGACGTATTGTACTATAGCTGATTCGATTTTAGTGCCCCTGATTGGCTCCAACCATGCGGCGGAATAAACTGCCAACAAGGCTAAATGGCTGAGGTTCAGCTACGCCCAATTGGCTGGTGCTAGTCTGATCGATCAGTTCGATCACGCGGGCAAAGGTTTCGATTTGTTGCTGCATCAAATCAAAATCAAGTTTATCGATTGCAGCGTTGTTGGGTGTGGCACATAAATAATTAGGCGCGGGAATTAGCGAAATTGTGGGAATGTTGGCTTTGTAGAATGGCTCGCCCTCGCCAAAATAAATCTCGTTGATTGGCATAATCGTGAGTACCCGCTGTTTGGTGCGCTGCAACAACGCGGTGTAATACAGTTGCTCCAACATTGGGCTGGTGGTGTAGGTCAGCTCAAGTTCAGGTTGTTGGCTTGGTTGATAATCACTCAATGCTCGATTATCGAGCCATTCAGTACAGCCCAAATGCTCTAAGGTCACACCTGCAATTGCCCGCATTTGCTGGCCATTCCACAATTCGGGGTGCTCAGTCAGCCATGTACTGGTGGCTTGACCATGCTTGCCAAGTTGCGGCAATTGAAAATGGCCTGTGGCAAAAATAAAAATCAAATTCCGTTGATGCTGCTGCTGTTTGAACCAACGCACTAATGCCAGCAAGCCCAGTGCGCCATTTTCCTCAGGTGCGTTCGGCCCATCGGTATGAGTATTAATCAACATGCTTTCGTTGGATTGCTGACCTGGCAAAACCACATACAAGCTATCAGTTGGGCATTGCTCAGTGAGCGTTGCTTCGAGGGTAAAGCGAATTTGTTGGCCGACTGCCTGTTTGAGTTGTTGGCCAACCGCAGCGTTGACCCAAAGCGCTGGGCAAGCTTGATAGCTGGTGGTGAAGGGCAAATATTGGGCATCGGCATTGGCCGCTGAGATTTTCGACCAAATGCAAATTACCCCTTTTACTCCAGCTTGTTTGGCGGCGGCTAAATTTGGGCCAGTGAGAAACGAGCCAAGGGTTGGGTTGCGCAGCAGTTTTGGTAATTTTTGGGCTTGGGCAAATTTGGTTGGGTGCAGAAACAGCATGGTTGGTAGCGCCGGAACTGCCACTTCAACTATAGCAATTTTGCCAGCAGCTTGCTGAAAATTGCCAGGGCTTTTGCCACAATCAACCAACTCACCGACGATGCCCTCGGGCGGCGTACAACCAGAATACGGGTAATAAAAGCTACAGGGAATATTCGTTTCGTTGCCAGTGCTATCAAGGAGCGCTAAACTCCAGTTTTGGGCTTGCCAACGGGTAAAATAATAGCGATCACGCTGAACCTCACAGCCCAAATTGGTTAATTCTGTCGCCAAAAATTCGATAAAGGCCTGATGGGCCTCGCTGCCAGTCAGCCGTGGCCCCAATTGCTCAAGATAGCGATGCCAGCCGATCAGCTCTTGACTTGTGGTGATCTTCATTGATTCAACCTCACTACCACAGGATTTTCAATCAACCAGCGTAATTCTGCCACAATTTCGCGCTGCCAATGCCAATCGTTGCGCAACTGCGAGACAATCAAATCGGTCAAATTCATGCGCAGCCAATAGCAGTGCAAACGTTTTTCAAAATTATCAGGAATTAAATCGTGTTGTTGGGCGAATTTGAGCCATGGCTGTAAATAGATTTCAGCTTGACCATAACAACTTTGCTGGGCAAGATCATAGACCCAATCGCCATAGCCAAACTCGGCCCAATCAAGCACCGCCACAATCGTTGGTGGCTGACATAGCACATTATCAAAGCCAAAATCACGATGAATTAAATAACACTCAGTGCTGATTGTGCTCAACAATTGCTCCATTACCCGATAGCCTTGCCGTAGCAATGCCCCTGTTTGATCGTTACGCTTGATCCAAGCGTGCCAATCAAAATCAAATTTGTAGTTGCCAATATCTAAAATTTCTTCTGCCCAAGTAGTGTAGCGACCTTGACCGTGATGATTAGCCAAGCCCCAACCAGTGCTCGCCCTCAGATCCTGTTGATGCAGTTGATATAAGCTTTGAAATAATGCTGGCTGGATATGATTCAGTTCTGCGACGTTGAGTGAGGCGATCGTTTGGCCTACAATATGCGGGCTAATCGCGTAGGCCCAGCCATCGGCAAATTGACCATGCGCTAGAATTGCTGGAATTGGCAGCTGTTGGCCCCAATGGTGATAGGCATAAACATCCTTTAAAAAATCGTGGTAATGCTTGCTAATCCGCACCACATATTGCTTGGCTTGGCTGCAAAATCGATAGGCTTGGGCAAACCAACCTGCCCCGATAAACTCCACTTGGCCCAATTCAAAGCCTGAATCAGCCTCAATCGCCTGCGCTAATAGTGGATCAATCTGCATCAAACGTTCTCCAATAATTGAATAGTACTCCACTGTTGATTGTACCCCGAAGCGAAAACGAAACCGCGAAGGATTTTTAGCCACGAATTGCACGAATTACACGAATGATGGGTTTATTCCCAAAACATCGTTTGATCCCTGAATCGTGATCTCTCAATGCATATGTTCTATGTTCTATGTTCTTTGCTCTATGTTCTTCAGTGCGACTCCTACCAATGAGAGTGGACTAGCGATTGATTGTATTGATTGGGGTGAGCCAGCATACTTGAGTGCTAGAATGATGAAGCCGATTAGATACGTGGAGAGCAGGCTTGTGGTGCGTAAGCTTGGATTTTGGGGTCTGAGAATCAGCGTTTGGCTGGCTGGGATGGGCTTGCTAGGTGGCCTGTTTGGCTGGAATTTGGCGTGGGTCAAAGAGTGGCAGTGGCTGGCTGAGCAAACTGGCTGGCGTTTTTGGCTGGCCCAGTGGCTATTTCGGGCATTGCTCTGTCTGCCCTTAGTGTTTGGCTTGCTGTTGTTGCTGCATCCCTTGTGGCTTGGCCGCCGCGTACTTGCTGCAACTAAAGCTGATTTAGTTGTTGCAGCCTCTCCCAATGCAGAAACATTAAGTCGGCGGCGTTTTATGTTTGAAGCTGGCTTATTGGGCGGTTTGGTTGGGTATAGCAGTGTGATCGAGCCATTTAACCCAGAAATTGTTGAGCTTGAGTTGCCGATTGTCAATTTACCAAGCCGTTTCGAGGGCTTTAAAATTGTCCAATTAAGCGATTTGCATGTTTGTGCTTATACTCCCGCCGCTGAGGTAGCCCGCGCTGTAGCATTAATTAACCAGCTTGATGCCGATATTGTAGCAATCACTGGTGATTTTGTTGATCGGCATGTGAAATTTGCTGATGATGCAACTGTGCCCCTGCGCCAATTGCAAGCGCGTGAGGGCATTTTTTCGGTGCTCGGCAACCACGATTACTATACGGGCGATATTGATCGCATGATTTGGGCAATTAAACGGGCAGATCTTGGGCTGTTGATCAATCAGCAAACCGTTATTCGTCGTGGCGCTGATCGGTTGAATTTGGTGGGCTTAGATGACCCCAAACATGATGATGGTGATGGCTGGAGCTATAGCAGCATTAATCCGGCCCGCGCATTTGCCAATCTACGATCTGACGATCCCTGTATTACGCTATTGCATAACCCAATTTTTGCGCCAAGCGTGGTAAAGTCGTATGGGCCGCAGGTGATTTTGGCTGGGCATACCCATGGTGGCCAGATTTGGGTGCCAATCTTAACTGAAAGCGCTGTGCGTTCGCGTGATCATTTTGTGGCTGGACGCTATCAACTTGCCAACAGCCAAATCTATGTCAATCGTGGTTGGGGGTTTACTGGGCCGCCGTTGCGTTTTGGCAAACGCCCTGAAATTAGTGTGGTGCGTTTAACAAGCGGGCAGGGGCTAGGAACTAAAGTTTAAAGCAAGACATTTACAACAAGAGCATAGAGCATAGAACATAAAGCATTTAAACCAGATGATTTATGGCTTTTGGCTATAGACTTTTGGCTATAGAATGCATAATTACAAGTAGATGTAGAATTGTTCCGATAGCCTCTAGCCCATAGCCTCTTCTTCGCGCTCTTCGTGTTCTTCGCGGTTCCCTTCGTAGTAAAAAATCTAGCCTCTAATTTCCAATCTAAACAATTTCAATCACTTGCTGCGCGATTACCTCGCCAATTAACCAAAGTGGGTCGCCAGCTTGGGCAAAACGTTGTTCGAGGGCATTGGCATGCTCTGCCGTTACCGCAATCAACAAGCCGCCTGATGTTTGGGGATCGTACAACAACGCTTGATGGGCTGGATCAACTGCTTCAGCGTAATTAACTTGAATTTTTTGCTCGACATAAGCACGATTGGTATGCAAGCCACCAGGCATAATTCCGGCTTGGGCGTAACGATAGGCTCCTGGTAACAACGGTAAGGCTTGGCTATTAATCTGTAGCCCAACCCCACTATTGCGAGCTAGCTCCAAGCCATGGCCCAACAAACCAAACCCAGTGATATCGGTGGCACTACGAATTGTGCCCAGCGCCGCGATATGCTCAGCTGCGCGTTGATTGAGTTTGAGCATGCTCTCGATTGCGGCTGCTAAATCAGCAGGATCAGCAACTTGGCGCTTGCTGGCGGTGCTAATGATACCTGTGCCCAGCGCTTTAGTAAGGTATAGTTGATCGCCTGGTTGGGCTTGAGCTTTACGGGTGATTAGGGCTGGATCGATTAAACCAGTTACGCATAAACCATATTTTGGCTCATTATCGATGATCGTATGGCCGCCAGCTAGCACGGCTCCGGCTTCGGCCACTTTATCTGCACCGCCCTGCATAATCGCCTGAATGATCGCTGGGTCTAAATCGCGGGGGAATCCAGCAATTGCCAAAGCCAAAATCGGCTTACCGCCCATGGCATAAACATCACTCAGGGCATTGGCGGCGGCAATCGCCCCAAAACTATAGGGATCATCAACAATCGGCGGAAAGAAATCCACCGTTTGCACAAGCGCTTGCTGTTGGTTGAGTTGATAGACCGCCGCATCATCGCTGACATCGAGGCCAACTAAAAGCTGCGGACTACTGGGTAAACGCAAACTGCTAATTAAACTGCTGAGAGCACCTGCTCCCATTTTGGCGGCTCAGCCAGCACAAGAAGCTAGCTCAGTCAGGCGAATTTGTTCACGATCGGCCATAAATCTGCTCACTAAATCACATAGAAATTAAAGAATTTTAGCAATATCAGTCGTTTAACATTATACACATATTAAGAATCGCGTATAATAGGGCATCTCCAAAGGCGGCCCCTGTTTTTTCCGATGGTCCTACAGTGAGGTTCTGGCATGCACACACACAATGGACGTTGGTCGCGTTCGTTAGCGGTCGGTTTTGCAGTGTTGGCGGCGTTTGTGTTAGCGCCAATTGCTTCGATTTCGGCCCATAGCAATCATGATCATAAGATTTATGTTGCACCATTTGGCAAAGATGAGGGTGATTGTTCGAAGATTTGGCAGCCCTGTGCGACGATCGATTATGCGATTAGCCGCGGGACTGGCAAGGGTGATGAAATTCGGGTTGCTGCCGGCGATTATAGCTACGATGCCAAGGCGGTTGGCTTATTGCTGAGCCGCCAGATTCCGGTGCGCGGTGGTTTTAGTGCTCGTGATAATTTCATGCAGCAAAATACCAAAGCCAATCCAACCTATATCGCTGGCATTCCTAGCCGCTACCGTGAACGCTTGGCGGCAATTGGTTTTGCACGGGTTGAAGATCGCGATGGTCGTAATACTCCAGAACTTGAGCGAATGCAAATTCCAACCGAATTGGAAACGCCAAGTGCTGCTCAGCCTTGTACCAATGGCATGGCTGGCATTTTTGAGTGTAATGGCATCGACTTCTTGGGGAGCGTGCCGCTCTCAAGTTTTGTGGTTAATGGTAACGGCGCAACCGATGGCAGCAACTTGTGGGGCCACGTCGATCTCAATACCGATCGCGAATATGCGATTATTGGGGTTAACAATGGCACTGGCGTAGTTGATGTGACTGATCCTACCAATCCGGTGGTGATTGGTACTGTGCCAGGTAATAACTCACAATGGCGCGAAGTTAAGGTTTATCAATATTTCAACCAAGCCCAAAATCGTTGGAACGCCTATGCCTACCTTTCAACTGAAAGTCGCACCCAAGGCTTGCAGATTGTCGATCTGAACCACTTGAGTGATCCAACGCCTTCGGTCAGTTTAGCAGCAACCTATACTGCCGATTTTGGCTCATCGCACACTGTCTATATTAAGAATGTTGATTTCAGCACCAACGTGGCGTTGCCTGGCAAAACTGCGGCGTTGTATATGAACGGGGTCGGTAAAAACGGCAGTCGCTTGAATTCAGGGGTGTTTCGCGCCTTTAATATCAGCAATCCGTTGACTCCGCAGATTATTGATAGTGGCGTGCCGGATACCAATATTAGCTACACCCACGACGATACCAGTATGATCATTACTGATTCGCGGACTTCGGCATGTGCGCCTGGCCACCAAGCCTCGTGCGAAATAATGTTTGATTTCAGCGAATCGTCGGTAGAAATTTGGGATATTACCGATTCGGCTGCCCCATTCCACATTAGCTCACGGCCTTATTCGGGCAGTGGTTATACCCACTCTGGCTGGTATAGCGACGATAAAATGTATGTGTTCATCCAAGATGAATTGGATGAACAAAATTTTGGCCACAACACTCGTGTGCGCACGATGGATATTCATGATCTGGATAATCCAACCATCAGCGCGACGTGGGATGGCCCAACCCGTGCGATCGACCATAATGGCTACACGATTGGCAACAAATATTATATGTCGAACTATTTGCGTGGTTTGACGATTCTTGACATAACCAATCCAAATAGCATCCAAGAAGCCGCCTTCTTTGATACCTACCCAGGCAGCAATTCAGCTAGTTTCGATGGGGCTTGGGGGGTTTATCCCTACTTGCCAAGCGGCACCTTGATGATCAGCGATATTTCACGCGGCTTGATTTTGGTACGCGAACCAACCAGCACCCCTGATCAAGCGATTGCTGGCTTGGAAGCAACCAACGATGGCCCAACCGTTGTTGGTGCAGCTACCAATTTTGAGGCTACGATTCAGGCTGGTACGAATGTAACCTATGCGTGGGATTTTGGTGATGGTACTGCTGTGATGACCTCAACCAATACCACGATTAGTCATACCTATCCAAACGCTGGGAATTATACGGTTGAGTTAACCGCCAGCAATGGCACCAATTCGCAAACGGATACAACAACCGTGGTGGTGCAAGCGCCGCCACAAACCGAATGGAAAATTTGGCTGCCCTACGCGATTCGGGCGGAATAACGCTTAAATCCTTTGGAGATCAACAGGCGGGGCATTTGCCCCGCTTGTTGCGTTAATTTTAGAGGGCAGTGCGTGGATGCTGTTTGTGCCAAACCCGTTTGCCAAGCGCTGAGAGTGCAATTTCAACCGCAACCGTCGCAGTGCAATTGCGATCGTCAAGAATTGGGTTGACTTCGACAATATCCAAGCCAATCATGCGCCCCGATTCGGCGATCAATTCGGCGGCCAGATGGGCTTCGCGATAGGTTAATCCGCCAGGTACAGGTGTGCCAACTCCAGGCGCAACCGCAGGATCAAGCACATCGAGATCGAAGCTAACATAAAAACCATCGCGAGCTTGGTTGGCAACGCTGATCGCCCGTACCATGGTTTCATACATGCCATAACGATCGATATATTCAGTGGCAAAGACTTGCACGCCAGCTTCGGTGAGCAACTGGCGCTCCTCGGGGTCAAGGTCGCGCACCGCAACCAACGCCACGCGATGCGGGTTGATCATTGAGTTTGCTAAGCGCTGACCGCTCAAATGGATCAAGCGTTCGTCGCCATAGCCACACAGCGCTGCCAAGGGCATGCCATGAATATTGCCCGAAGGCGAGGTGCTGGGAATATTAAAATCGCCATGGGCATCGATCCAGAGCACGCCAATATCACGATTGTGGGCGGCTCCACTAACCGAACCTAAGCCTAAACTATGGTCGCCACCGAGTACCACTGGCACATGGCCTTGGCTACACGACTGATCAACCTCGTTGGCTAATTGAATCAAGGTATCGCGAATTGGCTCGAAATAGCGCAACGTTAAGTCGCCGACAGGCAGCGTTTCGGCGATGCTCGCCGTGAGATTGCCCCGATCAATCACGGTATGACCAAGCTCCTCTAATTGTGAACGTAAGCCTGCATAACGAATTGCACTTGGCCCCATGTCCACGCCACGCCGCCCTGCACCCAAATCGAGCGGGACACCGATAAGATCGATTAGCACAAGAACCTCCTAGTGAATGTCGCTTTCATGCACCATTGAATGAAAGCCTAGGCCTATTTTAACCGATAGCTGGCAGCTTGAGGGCAATTGCTGAGCATGTGGCTCCAGCACAGGCTTAATTCTTAAAAAACCGTGCGCACAAAAAACCAACCATATGTTGTAATAGACGCATTTGATGTTCGCTATTTTTATCACGATAGGCTTGAGCAGCCCTTGGAGTGTGTGGTTCTGCTGATATGTGCGCTAGGTTGAGTTAAAGGTTAAAGCCATTTAACTTTTATCACCCATAGGTCACCCATGCGGTGTAGGAGCGATCATCACAGAAATAGCGCCTGAGTTTAGGCCATAATTCCCACGACAAGCATGCTGCTATGCGCTATAGTTCACCATTAGAGGACGAGTTATGAGCATTATGCCATTTGCGGCATGGCCAACATTGTTAAGATGTCACCACATTCCCATTCGACTTAGCCTGTCGCTTGACATGCCGCACTAATCTAGGCACGATCATAGGCGTAGCACCAGCAAGAATTTGGCAATAGCAGGTTGATCTGCGCTTAGCTCATGTTCTCGAAAGGATTTGTGATGATCAAACGACAGTTTCATGCGCGTGTGGTTGTGATGTTAGTAATCTTCAGTCTGTTGGCTGGTGGATTGCTATTTCAACCAACAATCCATGATGCAGCCGCCCAAACGCGCTCAACAGTTCAATATAGTTATAATCCTGAGCGGCAACATGTGCATTCTGGGAGCATTAGTTTTTTTCGCCAAACGATTTTTAATTCAAGTTCGGCATTAACTGGTGCTTCGTTGTTCGATAGCCCAACTGGGATGATCTTCGGCCCTGATGGGCGTTTGTATGTCGGCCAGTTTAATGGGCGAATTTTTGCGATTACGCTCAACCCAACCAACCATCAAGCTACCGCCGTTCAGGTGATCGAAACAATCTACAATTATCCTAATACCAACGACGACGGTTCGCCTGCAACTGGGGTGAATGGTCGTCAGTTGGTGGGGATTTTGTTTGATCCGGCTTCAACGCCATCAAATATGATTTTGTATGTTTCGCATAGCGACCCACGCTATGGCTACAATAGCGACACAACCTCGCAAAAAATCAACACTCGCTCAGGCACAATTAGCAAATTAGTCAGCACCAATAATTTTGCAACCTCGACCGATATTATTAAGGGTTTGCCGCGCTCACGCGAAAACCACAGCACCAATAGCATTGTTTGGGGTCCAGATGGTTGGATGTATATCTCGTCGTCGAGCAATACCAACAATGGTGCGCCAAGTGCTCACTTTAGCAATTTGGCCGAATATTATCTCTCGGCAGCAATTTTGCGGGCCAATGTGCGCGATGCTGGCTTTCCATCAGCAGGCATCGATGTCAAAAATGTCAATAATGCGGCTGCTTTAGCTCCATTTGCTGGCCAATTTGAGATGTATGCGACTGGCTATCGCAATGTTTATGATTTTATTTGGCTGAATAATAAGTTCTATGCCAATGTTAATGGTGGCAATGATGGCTATGGCGATACGCCGAGCGCCGCTCAATGCCCTGGTGGGGTGGAAATTAACCCACGCTATTTGCCCGATACCCTGAAAATTGTGACCCAAGGTTCGTATGGTGGCCATCCAAACCCAGCCCGTGGCGAATGTGTGTTGAACAACGGTAATGCCCAAGGTTTGCCAACGCCACCAAACTACAATCCACCAGCCTTGACCTATGATTTCCGACCATCCACCAATGGGATTACGGCGTATATCAGTAATGCCTTTGGTGGTGCGTTGCAAGGCAATTTGATTGTCGCAACCTATGGTCAAAATCAAGATGTCAGTCGCGTTCAGCTTGATGCCAATGGCAACCCAACTGGCATCCAAACCTTGGCGAAGTTTAACCAACCGCTTGATGTGGTGACCGATGCCAAGGGTGTGATTTATGTGGCCGAATTTGGCAGCGATGCAATTACCATCCTTGAGCCAGAAGATTTGCCCAACTGTCCGCCGCCGCCGCCCTATTCGAGCATGGTTGATAGCGATAATGATGGCTACTCCGATTTTGATGAAGATCAGAACGCAACCAATTTGTGTAGCCGCGCCAGCGTACCCAACGATTTCGATGGCGACATGATTTCCGATTTGACTGATCCTGACGATGATAACGATGGCATTCTTGATGTCAACGATCAGCTGTATTTTGATGCAGCGAATGGCAACAACACCAAATTGCCCGTTGAATTCAATTGGAATCCTGGTGATGCACCCTTAGGCAAAGTTGCCAATACGGGCTTTACTGGGGTGCAAATTACCAACGGAGTTACGCGAACTGATGAGGCCAAGATTGCCGTTGGCGCTGCTGGTGGCTTTACCAATATCATCACCACCGAAGGCACGAATGCTGGCTCGATCAATACCCAAGCCAACGCTTTGCACATTGGCTTTGATCCCCATCGTAATTTTCGGGTTGAAACGCGAATTACCGAAATGTTTCTTGGGCGCACGCCTGAGGGCGATCAAGCGGCGGGCTTGTTCTTCGGCCCCAACCAAGATAACTACGTGAAATTGGTAGCGACGGCCAATTTGAATGGCGATGGCACAAGTGGCGACACAGGGTTGCAATTTGCCATGGAAGTGGCCGGAAATCTGCAAATCAATCCAACCAATAATAATCCAAGCATGGTATTGCCAGGTGTGAGCAATATCGACCTGCGCTTAGACGGTAATCCTGCTGCGCAGACCATGACCGCCTATTATAAAACTGATGGCGGCAACTGGACTGCAATTGGCACGATCAATGTGCCTTTGTGGTTCTTCAATACCGGAACACCAGCAGGAATTTTGGCAACCAATCATGGAACACCAAATACCATCTCATTTATTTTCGATTTCTTCCGTTTGAGCTATCGCGATATTGTGGCGCGAATCAACGGCGGTGATCGTGATTGGACGACCAACGATGGAGCTGCTTGGAGTCCTGATACAAGTGCCAACCGTCCATATTCAACTGGCGGCGGCACCTATGTCTTGATTCCAGGCGTTTCGTGTCCCCAAATCTACAACGTGACTCGTGACTTTGATCGATTGTACTGCTCTGAACGCAACACCAGCGGCTCAGCGGTGCAATACACGATTCCGGTCAGCAGCACTGGGACGTATGCTGTGCGTTTACACTTTGCCGAACTCTATTGGGGCACGAATGGCCGACCTGGGCCGAACCAGCGTAAATTCAATGTTCAGCTTGAAGGCACGACTGTGTTGACCAATTTCGATATTTTCAGCGAAACTGGCGCAACCTTCCGGCCAATCACCAAGACCTTTACTACCAATATTACTGATGGTGCGGTCAATATTAGTTTGCCCACGGGCCAGCCCGGCAATGTGGATCAAGGCAAGATTTCGGCGATTGAGGTTTGGGGGCCAATTCTCAATATTGCCAACGTCACGCCAACCGTTACGCCATCGCCGACGGCTACGAATACACCATCGCCGACGGCAACCAACACACCAACTAATACCAATACGCCAACAATCACGAATACACCAACTAATACCAATACGCCATCGCCAACATCGACTGGCACGGTGACGGCGACCTTTACACCGACCAACACGGCTACGCCAAGTAATACACCGACCAACACGCCAACCGAAACTGTAACGCCGAGCGCTACGGCAACCCAAGGCACAGCGACCTATCGCATTTGGCTACCGTACACCGTCAAAAACTAAGCTCGATTCCAACGGAGCCATCACTCGCGGATGGCTCCGTATTTGCTCAAAACTCAGCGCTTAGTCATGACGTGAATTCCTTAAAAATGTTTTTTAAAACATTAAAATATAACAAAAAAGTATTAAAATTCATGCAAATGCTGGCCAAGAAAACCAAAATTTGCGATGCAAGGATTGACAAAATTAGTACCATTGTATATAACAGTACCGTACTTTTAGTCAATCTCAACTGATATACTGATCGATAACGATGTCCCGTAGCAAATGCTCTTTTTTTGATCGATCGCGATTGATGCGGTTTTTTGCGCGTTAAGCGTTGAAAGACCACCACTCGCTACGGGTCACAAGCTGTTCCAGGAGGGGTCATGACCATGAAGCGGTCTATTGTTCGTTGGTTGCATGGGGTGCTCGCAGCATTCTTGTTTAGCAACCTTTGGCTTGTGGGCGCACCACCAACCACGGTGGCGGCGGCGGTTCCGGCGGTAGCCCAACCACTCACGCCAACTCAAGCTAAAGCCCTACTAGAGGCACCACGGGTAACCGATACCTTGCCGCTCAACGGCTCGACCTCGGTCAACCGTGATATTTTCATTGCAGCAAACGTGTATATTCCTAATGGCGGGCTTGACCCCCAGACCTTGACAGCAGCTTCTGTCAAATTGATTCGGGTGATTGATAGTTATGAAATCGCCGCCCGTTTAACCACCTCGGCAGCGGGCGATGTAATTATTCTCAATCCCAATGATTACCTCGACCCATTTACCCAATATCGGTTTCGGGTGAATGTGGGGGTAGCTCCAAACGATTTGCTGCTTGATATTGCAGGTGAGCCGTTTGAGGCCTATGAATCGACCTTTACGACTGGGAGTGCTGGTGGCCCTGCGGCAACTGGCAATATTCGCTTTAACAAAGTTGCAACGGGCATTACTATGCCCAATGATTCTGGCTATACTTCGTTGGCAATTGGCCCTGATGGCAAGCTCTACGCTGCCACGGTCAAAGGCCAAATTGTGCGCTATACGATTAATGGCGATGGCACGTTGGATAGCGCTGGTAGCTTAACCATCCAAACGGTGCGGACCTATACTGGTACAACCCAAGATCGCATGATCATTGGTTTGGTCTTTGATCCAGCCTCAACCCCATCCAGCCCAATTTTGTGGATTACCCACAGCCCCTATGCTCTGAGCAACGGCCCCGATTGGAGTGGTAAACTTACCCGCCTGACCGGAGCCAATCTAACCAGCGCCCAAGATTATTTGATTGGCATGCCACGTTCATCACGCGATCACCTCTCAAATAGTCTGGTGTTTGGGCCGGATGGTGCATTGTATATGACCGTTGGTAGCAATAGCGCCATGGGTCATATTGATAATGGCTGGAACTTGCGACCAGAGCATAAACTAGGCGCTGCGGTTCTACGGATCAATCAAACGGCCTTGGCCAGCGGCTCGTTACCATTGAATGTGCAAACTGAAGATGGTGGCACCTATGATCCATTTGCTGCAAATGTGCCTGTGACGATTTATGCTTCGGGTGTGCGTAATGCCTACGACTTGATTTGGCACACGAATGGCGAATTGTATACGGCAACCAATGGCTCGGCTGCTGGTGGCAATACCCCGCCAACGCCTAGCAATTTGTCAAACTATGCTCCATGTCAAAACCGGATTGACGTAGCGACCAATGGAGCCTATGTTGGCCCAGATGTGCCAAAATTATCGTCAAGCTCGAATACCCGCATTCCTGATCAATCCGATTTTCTCTATCGGGTTGCTCAAGGCGGCTATTATGGGCATCCCAACCCGCAACGTTGTGAGTGGGTGTTGAATGGCGGTAACCCAAGCTCAGCCGTCGATCCTGCTGAAGTTGCGCCAGGTGGTAGCAATGTGGGCTATCCAGTTGGCACCCAATCCGACCGCAACTATCGCGGCTTCTCATGGGATTTCGGCTTACACAAATCGCCCAACGGCACAATTGAATATAAATCAAATACCTTCAACGGCGCACTCAAAGGTAAGTTGATTGTTACGCGCTACAGCGGTAGCAAAGACTTGGTTGTGCTGACGATCGGTGCTAACAAAGAAATTATCAGCGAACAAGGTGGCCTGCCTGGAATGAAAGATTTCTCAGGGCCGCTTGATGTGATTGAAAATACCGCCAACGGTAACTTATATGTTTCCGACTATTTGGCCGAAAAAATTTATCTGCTCACACCTGATATTCAGCCTGAACCACGGATTGATATTCGCCCAGCTCGCCGCGTGTTCAATTTAGCACGGCCAACCGCTGGCTCACTCGATTCAACCACGCAAACCTTTGTTATCAGCAATACTGGTCAAGCCAATTTGAGCGTGACTGGGGTGCAATTAATTGGGCCTGAAGCTGGTTCGTTTGTGATTACCAACTTGCCAAGTTTCCCCCAAACGTTAATTCCAAGCGCAACCTTGAGCTTGAATGTGGTGATGCGAGCTAATGCAGCCACAAGTTTGGGCACAAAAGGCGCAATTATCCAAATTCAAAGCAACGACCCAATTAATCCCAAGATTGACGGAGCGCTGCGTGGTCTGGTCTATGCCAATGGCACAGAGCCATCATTGCAATGGATTCTCGATACCTATGAGTTTCCAATGAATGTTGGCGATGATGATCCATCTACTACTCCCATCCACAGCGCTAATGGTACATCGTTGGTGCTTGGCCAAGAAATTGTGGCCGATTTCTTCACCCGCGCCACAACCTCGCCAATTACCTTGGAACCATTGGCAGTCTTTGCGCCAAGTGGCCCAGCTAGTACAGCCCTAACTTTGGGTTGGTATCCAGTCAAGAGCGCTGGGGCAAATCGCACCAGTATCTTTACTGTGCCAAATGCCAGTGCTCAGCGCTTGAATCCAAGCATCAATGGCAGCTTGACCCTCGATCCAGGCTATGAATTCTTCGATTTCTATACTCAATGGCCAGCCCATGCTAATCGTTTGGTCTATGGTCAAGATAGCCTGAACAGCTTTGATGCGGCTAACCCTCACCATATGCGGGTTTATCCACTCAAAACCACTAACGATTCAACGGTTACTAATGCCTATGTGGTGGTCTTTGAAGAGGCAACCGCTGGCTTAGAATATCAAGATTTGGTTTTTATTGTGCGTAATGTGCGGCCAGTCCGCTTGCCCAGCATGAGCACGCCAATTCAAGTTAATTTCCAAAGTGCCTCGACCGCTGTGCCAGTTGGCTACATGCGCGATTGGGGTCAAGCCTTTGGCAATCGTAACGAAAAAGATCAAGGCGATGGCTCGCTGTATTATGGCTGGGTCAATCCCAACACGATCACTCCAATTCTGCTTGATACCAATGGCCGTTATCGCTTTGTTGCCAACATCGACAAGCGCTACGATTCGTTGATGCACATGCGAGCCAACGATCTTTCTGGTGGCTTTGGTGGGGTCAAAGAACCTGGCTCATGGGAAATTGCCGTTCCAAACGGGATCTACTCGGTCACAGTTGCGGTCGGTGATCCCCAAACCCAGCAAGTGCCAGAGTTTGATCGGCATACGATCAATGTTGAAGGCGTAAATGCGATTAATAACTTTGCCTCGTCGGGGGCAACTGGTGCACCAACCCGCCACTCAACCCAAACAGTTGTGGCTACGGTTACTGATAATCGCTTGACCATCGACGCTAACGGTGGGATCAACACCAAGATTAACTTTGTGACGATCACTGCCTATGTGGAGCCACCAACGCCAACCCCAACCCATACGCCAACCAACACACCAACGGCAACCAATACGCCGACGGTGACGAATACACCAACATCAACCAGCACGGCGACGGCAACCAACACCGCCACGCCATCGAACACGCCAACAATTACGACCACGCCGGTGCCAACCACGCCTGGTACGACCCAACCAACCAATACCTTTACGCCAAGCCCAACTGTTGGCCCAAGCGTAACACCTGGTACGCCAACGGCCACGGTTACCCCAACGATTACGGTCACGCCTGGTACGCCAACCGTGACAGTGACTCCAACGGTGACTGTCCCGCCAGCAACCAATCGGGTTTATATCCCAATGGTGATTTTGGGTGGGCCACAAGGCGGCTCTGGTGGCGTAACTTTTGGTCTCAAAGGCATGTATCGGCCAGCAATTGATGGTGCTATGAGCACGCGCCAATTCAATGACCAAAACTTTAGCTCAGCTATTGAAAGCGCTGTACGTCAGCTCCAAACCATGATGACCTTGCAGGTGCTGGCTGGAGCATGTTTCGGCGCTGGTCAGTTGGAAATCGAAAATGTTGAATCGCATAACGTGCCTTACAACGATTGGTTGATGTTCAGCAAGATTCAAAATCCAGCTGCTCGGAGTGGCACACGCAACTACTTCCGCAATACTGGGGTTGTGCGGGTGCGCAATACTGGTACTGGCCCGTTGATTTTGAGTAGCATGACGATCACTGGGGTTTGGACGTTGAGCGGCACCTTGAGCTTGCCAACGATTTTGCAACCAAATACCTTCCGTGATATTCGCTTGGATTTCACCCCGCCGATTGATCCAGCCAGCAACCCGCCTGGCGTTGCCCACTCGGGCCAGATGTTGTTGCGTACCAACGATGCGACTGAACCAAATAAAGTCATTCAGTTGCGCGGTTGGTGGCAAGCCCAAAACGAGGGTGACGACGAACCAAATATCCAACAAATTATGGATTTCTTTGGCTACAACGTGAAGATTGTCTATCCAGGCCAAACATGGAATGGCGACTCAGGCGCATTGACCCAAATTGGCGAAGAAGTGATTTCGCCTTACTGGACGCGCTTCGATTCGAGCAAACCTGTGCGGGTGGTGCAATTAGCTGGCCTACACCAGTGCTGTACCACCAGTACCGCCAGCGATATTGCTTGGGCGGCCCAAGGTAGCACAACCCTGCAAGAATCCAGTACCCACCATCCATCCGATGGCCAAACCTACTTGCCTCGCTTGTATGATGGCAGTGATTTGTTTGATATTAACTTGAACCCAACGGGGACGTTCCAATTTATTATCTCGCAAACCGCTTGGGGCGATCCCCAATACAACAATCCGGTTGGTAAGCACTATCTGCGGGCTTGGCCATTGCGTGATCGCAATGGAGCTTTGATTCCCAATAGTTATGTGCTCTCGATGGACTTCAACGGGATCAACTACGACTACAACGACAATGTTTATATTGTCAATAACATTCGGCCTGAGTTTGTCGCAGTTGATGATTCAACTGTGGCGGCAATGCCAGGTACACCAAGCCTGAACTTGGAGTTCAATCAAAATTATCCCAATACCTTGATTGATAACACCAGCGTTGGCACGGGCTTTCCAATCAACCAACGCAATAAAAACGATAACAAGCAGATTAGCGTTGGATCATCATATGACCCAACCCTCTTGACGATGAATACGACAGGAGCGGGCACGCTGACCTTGGTCTCGCCCGCAGGCACGCAGGATGGCACAACCAACACCCAAGTTAACGCCTTGCAACTGCCATTCAACGCGCAAGCCTCGCGCTTTGCAATTACCACGCGGATCGAAGGCAGCGTGGCGGGCTTTACCAGTGCCAATCGTCAAGCAGGCATCTTCTGGGGCATGGAACAAGATAATTATCTGAAATTGATGATTAGCTCGGCCAGCACCCAACCAGTGATTGTCTTTACCAATGAAACGAATGGCACGATCGCAACCGTGGCAACCAGCCCAGCGATTGCTAGCCCCGCCAATGTTGTGGCAACCGAATTGCGCTTGAGTGGCGATCCTAAAACTGGGATTGCAACCGCTGCCTATCGGATTATTACCGCAGCCAATCCAAACCCAAGCTTTACGACGCTTGGCCAAGTGACCCTGACCGGTGGCCGCTATCAACGCTTCTTTGATCGCAAGGTTAATGCGGGGATTGTGACCACTCACAAAACTAATACAACCTTCAATGCGGTCTTCGATAAATTTGTGATTGGCCTTGACGAAACCACCGCCACGCGGCCAGTTTTGGCACGGGTTGATGTTGGTAGCGCCAACAGCTTTACTGATAGCGCCAGCAACGTTTGGCAAGGCGATACTGGTTTATTCGAGCCAAGCAACGCAGTTGCTGAAGGCACGGGCACGCCAGCAATCGAAAATACTCTCGACGACACGTTGTATCAGACCTATCGTGGCAATGTCGGCAATGCAACTCGCACAATTACCTATAATCTGAGCGTTCCCGCCACGGTGCAAAAAGTCGATGTGCGCTTGCACTTCGCTGAACTCTTCTGGGGTGCGCCTGGTGGTGGGGCTGCTGGCCCAGGCAGACGGGTGTTTGATGTTCGTGCCGAAGGCCAAACCATCCTCGATAACTTCGATATTACTGGCTCGGTTGGGGCTGCTCGCGCTGCCGTGATTGTGCCAATCGATGGGATTATGGTGGTCGATGGTCAATTGCAACTGGCCTTTGATGCTGAAATGGACTTTGCTTCAATCTCAGCAATTGAGGTCTTTGCCAGCACAGTCAATGGCAATGTGCCACCAACCGCCAATGCTGGAGCTGATCAGCAAGTTGCGCTCAATGCTAGCGTGAATTTGACTGGCACAAGCAGCGATTATGAAAACACGACCGTAACGGGCGCTTGGACTCAGCTTGAAGGCACTGCCGTAAGCTTGTCGGGCAGCGGCAACAACCGTAGCTTTACTGCTCCGGCTAGCGCTAGTACCTTGGTTTTCCGTTTTACTGCAACCGATGCTGGAGGCGCAAGCACCAGTGACACCGTGACGATCTTAGTTGGCGATAAGCCAATCGAACAAGTTGTGGCAGTCTCGAATGGCCCATCATCGCCCAACGATGCAATTACCTTCCAAGCGGTGGTGGCTTGTGGCAGTAACGTCAACTTTGCTTGGAACTTTGGCGATGGCACGCCAGTGGTCAACGAAAGCACTGGCAAGGTGCGTCATGCCTTTGCAACCAAAGGAACCTACAACGTAACCGTGACCGCCAGCAATGGCTCAAGCAGTGTTGCAACCTCGTTGCAAGTGCAAGTCTTGCCATTGTTGACCCGCTTCAATGCTGGTGGGTTTAGCAGTGTAACCACGCCTGATGGCGTGCGCTGGGCTGCCGATAGCTACTCGCAAAACGGTAGCACCTCGAACCCAGGTAGTTTAGGGGATGTCGCCAACACTGATAACGATGTGTTGTATTACGATGATCGCTTTGCCACGGGCGCGACCACTGCAACCTTGGATTATGCGATTCCAGTGCCAACCAGCGGCCAATATACCGTGCGCTTGCACTTTGCCGAAATCTTCTTTGGCGTGACGAGCGGCGTTGCTGGCGGCACTGGCAAGCGGGTCTTCGATGTTAATCTCGAAGGAACCCGTGTACTCAACGACTACGACCCAACCCTCGCGGTTGGTGCTAAAGCCGCTGATACCCGTTTGTTCACCGTCAACGTGACTGATGGGGTGCTGAATATCAAGTTCGCACCTGAGGCTAGCCGCCCAACTGTGAGCGCAATCGAGGTTTTTGGGGCGCAAAACATGACCTTTGCTACCCCAACCGCCTTGCCATCGCCAACCAATACGCCAATTGGCACCTTCACGCCAACGCCCGAAGGCACGTTCTTCTTGAAGGTCAACTTCCAGCCCAACGATGCTGGCGCTGTGCCTAATGGCTATGTCAAGGATTATGGTCAAGGCTATGGCTTGCGCGTCGATCCAGGCCAAGGCTCTGGTTTAACCTATGGCTGGGTTGATAGTGCTGGCCAGCCCAAGAGCTTGATCGCTGATCCACGTCGCCGCAACTTCAATAGCGATATCCGCTTGGATACCTTGATGCACATGCAGTTGACGACTGGCGGCGGCAAATGGGAAGCCTCGATTCCAAACGGGGTTTACGATGTAACCGTGGCGGTCGGCGATGCTCAAGCTGGTGGTTCGGCAATGTCGCACAATGTCACAATTGAAGGCGTGGTGGCGATCAATCAATTCGTGCCGCCAGCTAACGCCTCGAATGGCGCAGCCAGCTTGCATCAAACCAACACCGTGCGGGTCACGGTCAGCGATGGTAAGTTGACGGTTGATCCGGTTGGTGGCACCAATACCAAGATTAACTACTTGCATATTAATTGGTTTGGTTCGTTGGCAACCGCTACGCCAACCAACACAGCTACGGCCACAGCCACCAACACACCAACCAACACGGCAACGGCCACGGCAACTGATACGCCAACCAATACGGCGACGGCGACAGCAACCGAAACGCCAACCAATACACCAACCAACACCAATACGCCAACTCCAAGCAACACGCCAACCAATACGGCGACCTTGGAGCCAGGTATTACGCCAACAATCACCAATACGCCAACGATTACGCCAACGCCAACTGAAACAGCCACGCCAACCACGACTGCTTCAGTTACGCCAACCGCAACGACTGGCACAGCAACCTATGTGGTCTTCTTGCCCTACACGGCAAAAGGCAACTAATCACTGAGGTTCTGCATCCGGTGGAGTGTTATGCTCCGCCGGATGTTTTTGTTTAATCGTTGAGCGCAAATATCGATTGCTGAGGGAAATGGAGATACACCGTTTGGCCAATTTCGCGGATTGTCTGAGCTGTTTCTCGTGCCACAACAGTTTGCTCGTTGGTTTGCAAGCGATATTCCCAGCGTTCGCCAAGGTAGCGCCGCTCGATAATCTGGGCTGCAATGGTTTGAGGTTGCGGCTGATGATTAATCTGAATATGCTCAGGCCGAATTGCGACATGCTGTGTATTCGGGGCGAAGTTACCGTTAAATTGACCAAGGCTACTGCAAAACGTTGGGCCTTGCATCTGCCCCGCAATAATCGCTCCAACTCCCACAAATTGGGCGGCGGCGCGGTTGGGTGGGCGCTCGAATAGTTCGATCGAGTTCAAATCGGCAATAATTTCACCGTTGATCAACAAGGCTGTGCGTTGCGCCAAGGCCAAGGCCTCGCTCAAATCGTGAGTCACAATGATGGTGGTCATGTGTAATTCGCGATGCAGCCGCGCAATCACGCCTTGCAAATTAACTCGAATTTCAGGATCAAGGCTGCTCAATGGTTCGTCGAGCAATAGCACCTTGGGCTGGACTGCCAAAGCTCGCGCAAGCGCCACGCGCTGTTGCTGCCCGCCTGAAAGTTGCTGCGGTTTGCGTTGCTGCATGCCGCCCAACTCAACTAATTCTAAAAGTTCAGCCACTTTTTGCTGAATTAACGACTTGGGTGCTTTGCGGGCCTTCAAGCCAAAGCCAATGTTTTCAGCCACCGAGAGAAACGGAAATAAATAGGGCTGTTGAAACAGCAAAACAATTTCACGTTGATGGGCTGGCACAGGATTCAGCAAATGCTCCGCCAGCCGAATCTCACCAGCATCGGCTGCTTCAATGCCTGCCAATAGTTTTAGAATCGTCGATTTGCCTGAGCCAGAAGGCCCAAGCAAGGCCAAAAATTCACCTTGGTTTAAATTTAAATTGATATTTTGAAGAATGGTCTGCTGAGCATACGATTTAGTTAATCGATCAAGTTGCAAATAACTCATGGCCGTGGCGTTGCTCCTGTTGCTGGCGAACCCAAGTAGCGAGCGACCAAGCCGAGCAACAGCAAGAGCGGCGCAATAAAAATCAGGCTTAAACTGGCAATTAGGCTATAGTTGCCGCCGCTGGCTGCTGAAAATAACAACATTGGCAGGGTAATAATTTTGCCACCGCCGATTAGCAAACTGAGCACATATTGGCTCCACGAAATTAAAAATGCCAATACACCAGCCACTACCAAACTTGGCAAGAGCAAAGGCATGCTGACACGCCAAAATACGTGCCACGGGCTAGCGCCCAAAACCGCTGCCTGATGTTCATAATTGCGATCATAGTGAGCCAAACTGCTGCCCAAGGTTAGCACCACATACGGCAAAACAGGAATCAAGTGCACCAATATCACCCCAAACAGCGTGCCAGCCAAGCCCAGCCGCAAAAATACAATGTTCAAGCCAATGCCTGTGGCAACGCTAGGCACGACCGTCGGCAGAAAAAACAAGCCGTAGATCAAGCTACGCCCGCGAAATTTCTGCAATTCCAACACGCGTGCCGCTGGATAACCGAGCAGCAGCGCTAAACCACTCACGCCTGTCGCGATGATCAAGCTTTGTTCAAACCCACGCCGCAGCTGTGGATCGCGCAATTGCCGCAGAAATAGCCCACTATCCCAGCGTTCAGGCCACAGCGCCGGAAAAAACCAGCCTTGAGCAAAGGCATACACCAAAAAAATTGCAATTGGCACAATTAAAAGGAACGCTAAAAGGAACACCAGTTTGCGATAACTCATCAGCGCTGCTCCCGCCAACGCCAAGCCAAGCCCACCACTGCCAGAATAATTAAACTCATCAGCATGCTTACGGCCATACCCTCAGCTCGCGCTTGCAAATCGGGATTCAGAAATAGCTCCAAAGCCATAGTTGCCAGCATTTCCGGGTAGCGCACCCCAACCAAGGCTGGCACTTCGTAAGCTCCAAAAATAAAACTAAACACCAACAAGCTCCCGCTGATCAGGCTCGGAGCCAAGAGCGGCCAAAGCACTAAGCGCAAACGCTGCCAACGATTGGCTCCCAAACTTTGGGCCACCAACAGATAGGCTCGCCCTTGTTGCCGTAAGGTTGCCAAGCCAATCAGCAGCAAAAATGGCACTTCTTTAGTGATATAGGCCAGAATAATTCCGATGCCCCAGCGATCGCGCACTAGCACCGGAAAATCCTTGGGCTGGTCGAGCCAACCGATGGCAAAGCCGATGCGGGCCAAGATGCCACTTTGGCTAAGTACCAACAGCAACGCCATAGCCCAAACGCTATGTGGAATCGCCAAGTGCAAATTGCTAACAATGCTTAGCCCGCGATAGTGCTGTTGGCGCTCGGCGATGCTGCTGAGCAAGCCCAAGCAAATGCAGGCTGAGCCAAGCGTGGCGGCAAGACTGACCCACAACGAAAAAAGCAGGGCTGACCACCATTGGCCGCCAAGCTGTTGGCTGAGTAAAACATTACGATAGGCCGCCAAACTCAGCTCGCGCTGATCTAAAAATGGTAGCCAGCCAAGGCTTTGGGCGATGCCATAGCCAAGGCTGCTACCAAATAAACCAAGCATAATGATGCTTGCTGGCGCTAATCCAAGCCAACTGCGCCATTTAGCCATTGCGATTACTTGCGCAACACATTGGCATCCCAGCCTTGCTCGATCAAGCTTTGATATTCGGCGGCGATATCGCTGCGCAACGATTTTGCCAAATCGCTAGCAGGCGTGGCTGGTTCGCCCAGTTGTTGGGCGGCACTCGCCAATTTGGCTGCCAAAGCCGGATCACTGACCTTGGTTGGGTCGATGCCATAGCCCAATCCAAAGCCATTTTCTGGCAAAATTTGAGCTGCTTGTAGTTCAGGGTCGAGAATCAAATTGGCTAATACCAAGGCCGCTGCTGGATTTGGCGCGGTGCTGGGAATGGCGACATAGTTGAAATCGCCGATCATATTATCATCAAAGACAAATGCTCGGGCACTTGCTGGCACTAAATTTTCCTTGATCAACGAGCCAGCTCCAGCAATCGCCTGGGTGATTGAAAAATCAACCTCGCCATTGGCAAACAAGCTATGTAATTCGTTCTCGGTTTTGGGGTAGGTGCTGCCTTCGCGCCACAAGCAGCCTTCTAAATCATTGAAATATTCCCACAACTTGGGCGACCATTGATCCCATAATTGCTGATTGAACGGGCCGAGCCATTGTTCAGCGCCGCCGCTGACCTCAAATAAGGCTTGTTTGACAAAGCGCGTGCCTTGAAATGCGCCTGGGCCAGGTGCGATATAGCTGACTTTGCCCGGATTGGCGCAGGCATACTCCTTGAGCGCAGCATACGAACGGGGCAAATCGCTGGCTTGAAGCTTCGCCGAATCGTAAATCAACTGAAATTGGGCCGATGACCATGGGCTTTCGAGGCTTTCAACTGGCTCGCCAAAATCGAGATTGACTGCGGGATTGTTCCAGTTGACATATTGACTGTTGGGTAAGCTTTGGCCCCAATCGCCGCGCAATAATTTGGCCTGTTTCAACGAAGCAAAATTCTCGCCGTTGATCCAAATTAAATCGACAGCGCCGGTGGTTTTGCCTGCCTCTTTTTCGCTGAGCAACTGATTGACCACATCGACGGTATCGGCGACTGGCACGCGATTGAGCGTAATGTTGTAGCGTTCTTTGAGCGCCTTGCCATAAAATTCATCAACAAAACGATTGATGCTATCCGAGCCACCCCACATATACCAATTGACCGTTTGGCCGTTGGCGGCTTGCTCAATGCTGGCCCAATTGCTTAGATCAAGGCTGGTGCTGCTGGGAGCGCTGGTTGGCGTAGCGGCGTTGCTGCCACAACTGGCGATAATCAGGCTCAAAAGGCCAATTAACCAACCCAAATTCCAAACCCGTTTGCGTGCTGTTACTTGCATAAGTGTGTGTTTAACCTCGGCTAGGCCGCTGGTTTAGCGGCTTCACGGCGCTTAAGCCAGCGCGAAATCGCGATACTGATAATAAAAATAACGATCGAGCCAGCAAAGGCCCATGGATTGAACGAAAATTCAGCTTTGGTAAAATCGCCTTCAAACGATGAGCCAAATAGCACAAAGGTTAGCGTGCCAGGAAACGAGCCGAGCATAGTTGCCAGCAAAAATTGCTTCCAGTTGATCCGCAAAATGCCCGCCAGATAATTAACTAAATCGTAGGGCAAAAAGATCAAGCGCATCAACATAATCGTTTCAAAGCTGTTGCGGCGTAAACGCTCGATATAGCCATTTACGATGCCGGTTTGATTTTGGTTTTGTTCTGGCTGGCCGAAAAACCGCCCAATCGTATAGGCCACTAGTGCCGAGCCATTGGCCCCAATCACGGTGTAAATCAAGCCCCAAACGCTGCCAAAGACACTGCCGCCAGCAAGGGTCAAAAATGTCGCTGGGAAGAAAATCAACGGGCGCAGCAGATATACGCCAATATAAATCAACACACCCACATCGCTTTTGAGCAGCTCGATTAATTGACCAACCGCTGCCGCAGGCGAAAGCTGATTGCGCCATGAATACCAGAGATAGCCGCCAACCAGCAACACCCAAAACCCCGCAGCGAGCAATTTTTGCCAATGGCGTTGCCAAAACGATTTGGTCGATGTCGATGTGCTAGTGGTCATGGCGTGGTTCCTCGCGAAGATAGCGTTTGGCCCAAAGCAAGCGCTGGCCAATTGTAACGACAACCAAGGCCGTCATTAGCTGAAATAAGCGGCTCAAGTGGTTGGGGAGCGCAATAAATAGACTGAAGAACAATACTGTTTCAGTGCCTTCGATCAAGCCACTGGGCATGGCAATGCTGGTCATGGCTGCTTGAGCTTTGGCTCCTTGTTGGCGTTTTTCTAAAATTGCCGCCAAATAGGCCCACGAAATCGCATTGACATAAAAGCTGCTGATCAGGCCAATAGCAGCTAAGGCATTGCCAAACGTCGGCTGCCCCGCCACCAAGCCAATTGGCAGCAAAGCATAAATAATCACATCAAGCAGAATATCGATGTAGCCACCTAAATCGCTTTGCTGGTTGCTCAGCCGCGCAACTGTGCCATCAAGCCCATCGAGCAGCCGATTGAGCAGCCAACAGCCAAAGCTGGCCCAATAAATCTGCTGCCAAGCGCAGATTGCTGCTGCCAAGCCGCAACCAAAGGCTGCTAAGGTGATGATAGTTGGGTGCACTCGCTGGAGCCGTTGGGCGATTGGGGCTAATAATTGCTCTTTGGGTTGGCGTAAAAACTGATCGACCATCGCCTATAGCTCCTTGTAACGATCGAAGCTATCGTAGCTTAAAGATTGAGGCTAAATTCTTAACAGTTGATGATCTATCGGTTGCATACCCTCGCCCCGACCCCTCGCCCACTGCGGTAGGTGAGGGGCTTTTGTCTTGGTTGTTGGGGCTAAAAGCAACCCATTAGCGAGGATTAAAGATTAGGCTTATTGATGTTCTGCTTGCCAGTTTTCGCGCACGGCAACGACTTGCTCTTGGTTGGCGCGGACATCGCCAGTACGATCGTTCAAGCTCGCCAGCCATGCTTGGCCTTCGGGCGACGTGTACCATTGCACGGTTTCTAAAAAGCCTTGTTGGAACGAATAACGTGGCTGCCAGCCCAACTCACGCTTGATTTTGCTCAAATCCATGGCATAACGGCGGTCGTGGCCTGGGCGATCGGCGACAAATTCCACGCTATTTTCAATGGTCAACGAGCGATCTAAATATTCGCTCATAATATCGAGCATGGTTTCGACCAGGTGATAGTTGGAAAGCTCAGCCTCGCCGCCAATCCCATAGGTTTCGCCAATCCGGCCTTTTTGAATCACCAACGCGATCGCTTCACAGTGATCTTGCACATGCAACCAATCGCGGATGTTACGGCCTGGAATGCCCTCGGCATCGGTATAAAGTTTAACCTTCTGGCCTGCCAACAACAGCGCAATCGAGCGTGGAATTAACTTTTCAGGAGTTTGGAATGGGCCATAATTGTTGGTGCAGTTGGTGATGGTGATTGGGTATTTGTGGGTGTGGGCAAAGGCTCGCACCACATGATCCGAGGCTGCTTTGCTGACCGCATAAGGGCTGCTGGGATTATACGGATAGGTTTCGTGGAATTTTTGGGGGTCATCAAAGGCTAAATCGCCAAACACTTCATCGGTCGAAACATGGTGAAAATGACCAACTCCAGCCTCGCGTGAAGCTCGTAGCAAGCTGGCAGTACCCTCGATATTCGAGCGATAAAATTGGCGCTCCATTTCAAACTCACCCAACGAGCGATCAACGTGAGTTTCGGCGGCAAAGTGTACCACCAAATTAACTCCCGCCAATACCTTGAGCATGGTTGGATAATCGCAAATATCAGCCTGCACAAATTGGCAATTGGCGCGTTCGTGGTAGCCTGCCAAATTGCTCAGATGGCCGGCATAGGTCAGGGCATCAATTACCACAACCTCATCAGCTGGGTTTGTATCCATCCAATACCGCACAAAGTTGGAGCCAATAAAGCCTGCCCCGCCGGTAACTGCAATGCGCATAAAAATCTTGGAACCTTTCTATCGTTGGAATGCCTGAATTGTCGTCAATAGTCGCTGCATTGTGGATGATAGCGGGGTAGTTGTCAACTTGGTGAGGTCTAGAAACTTGCTAAATTCACCATGCGGCGCTGGGGAGGCGGTTGACGCTTGCCTCGTAGGGTATGCCCTAAAATTGAGCCAGCACCCTCAGCGTAAAATGAGGGTGCTGGCCAGCCAAAGCTGCTTACATTTTGGGCTGGGTTAGACTGAATGTATTGCCAAAGGGATCTTTGAAGGTTGCTTCGATGCCGTAAAATTGCTCTTGTGGTGGAGCCACGAATTCAACTCCACGCTCCTTAAGCTCAGCGTAAGCGCCATGACAATCGGCGGTTTGGAAAACACCTGGACCAATCACGCCACTTTGTAAAACTGAACGCATTTGACCAACGACCTCAGCGCTCATCATCGTGCCACCTTCTGCAACCTCGAACAGCACCAAATCAAGTTCAGGCTGGGTTTTGGGGCCGACCGTCAACCAACGAAAACCATTATCTAGTTTCATGTCCATGCGTACTTCAAAACCTAGTTTGTTGACATAAAAATCATAAGCCAAATCGTGGTCAAGCACATAAATCGTGGCATGCGAAAGTTTGGTGATCATTGAGTTGCTCCTACTACATCATTACGAACATTTGTTCATATAGCAAGTATAGGCTGATCGGCGGTCAAAAACTTCTTGAAAATTGCGCATTTAGTGCTTGTAGCTCAAACCAATGCCAAAAATAGTGAGATAGCATGAGGGTACAAAGCGTCGAGATAGGCTGAAACCTTGGAAGTTGCGGCGACGATAGTGGCTGGGCGCATGGCCAGTGCTGCGTTGAAACAGACTACTAAACGAGCCGAGGCTCTGAAAACCAACCGCAAAACAGACCTCGGTTACTGATAAATCGCTGGCGACCAGCAACTCACGCGCTCGCTCGAGCCGCCGATGAATCAAATATTGGTGAGGGGTAATGGCAAAATTGCGTTGAAAAAGCCGCAAAAAGTGATATTGCGAAAAGCCAATTTGCTCGGCTAGCTGTGGTAACTCTACGTGCTCGGCATAGGTGCCATCGATATATTGGCGGGCTTGCCATAATAACTGCTTGGTTGCTGCTGATGCGAGTTTCATGCCACCCCCAAATACAGCTATTATAGCAAACCCATGACTAAAATCAATACATTTGTTCGTATTTTTGATTAGCGCAACACAAATACCTTGCCACCAGAGCCAGGCACTTCGATTGTGGCCATACCTTCGGGAGTTTCACGATCGTAGTTATAAACCCATTCGTGCCATAAGCCACCAACCGGGAAATGCACCTCAAGGTATTGCAGGGTGATGCCAAAATTGACCACGACAATCACATGTTCGCTGCCATCGTCGGACCAGCGATAGTAGGCCAACAACTTACGCTCAGCATCCATGGCGACTGGCCGAATATTATTGCCAACCAAGGCCTTCGATGAGGTGCGCAATTGGATCATGCCACGATAGAAGGCGTGTAAATCAGTGCCCTCAGCTGTTTGCAATAACTCCCATTTCAGCACATTCTTGTCGATTGTGCGTTCGGTATCCATACCAAATTCTTGGCCATGGTAGAGCATGGGCACACCAGCAGCAGTAAATAGTACAATTGCGCCCAACCTCGATTTCAAATAAGCAGTTTCGCGGCTGATATTTTCGTTGGTTTGTGCTTCGTAGATAATCCGCTGCTCATCATGTGATTCAAGATAATTGATCGCTTGGGCATTATCGTTATAGCCAGCATTGCGAAAATCGATAATCCCCAGCGTGGCCTCAACATTGCCATACTGATTGCCCTCGAAATCGCCTTCGCGCAAGTTGGCAAACATTTGCGAATGAAACGAACGATGCCACGATGAATCCATATCAGTTTGATCGACCATGGTGGTGTAATCTTGGAGATTTTCGGCAATCAAATAGACATGGGGCTTGATTTGGCGAGCTTGCCAGCCCAAGAATGAAACCCCATTCTCGCCATCAAAGCCAATTCCCTCGGCGTGATCGTAGCGAAAACCATCGATGTGCATATCACTGAGCCAATAGGTTTGCACATCGCTGAGCAATTGCTTGACTGCTTCGTTCCAATGGTTCAAATCGGGGAAGCCCCATGGATTGCCGTCGCTGCTAAAGAAAGGGCTTTGATCGTAGGGATACAAATAGTTAATCGGGCTAGAGTGATCGACATGATTAAACACCACATCCAAAATCACCCCAATGCCGTGTTGGTGGGCCGTATCGATTAACTCGCGCAAATCGGCAGGCGTGCCATAGGTCGATTCGGGGGCAAAGAAATAGGCCGGATTATAGCCCCACGAACGATCGCCAGGGAATTCAAACAAGGGCATTAATTCAAGCGCATTCACCCCTAAATCTTGAAGATAAGGAATTCGTTCAGTGACGGCTTTGAAGCTGCCAGCTTCGCTAAAATCGCCAACATGCAATTCATAAATCACCAATTCATTCAGCGGACGAATGCCAAAACCAGCGTCATGCCACTCGTAGGCTGGCTCGCCAACATGAATAATCGCCTGCGGCTGATCGCCACCAGCCCAGCGCAATTCACGAGCATAGGGGTCACCGATGATCGTTTCGCCGTCAATCACAAATTGATAAGCATATTCGCCTGCGGCTAAACCTTCTTTGATAATCCACCAAATCCCGCGATCTGAAATATTTAATGGATCAGCGGTTTGGTTCCAATCATTAAACGAGCCAATTAAATGGACACTCTGCTTCCACGGTGCATAAAGGCCAAAGGCCACCGAGCCATTGCCTAAATCGCGTGCACCCATCCAAACCCCATCGGGCAAACTAGCCACAGTTGGCGAAGCATCAGGATTGGCTTCGTTTTGCATATATGTGAACCTCATCAACTAGCTAAATCACTAGCTACCACTCTAGATTAATAATTTTCAAACTCCACATAGCAGAGTCTATGCCACAAATGCAGGCTTTGGCAAACCAATTAATCCCAATTTGGGCACCAAAGATCAGGTCGTGACCCGATGTCAAGCCCTTTTGCGGTGATTAAACTAGCTATACGCCCGCCACAGCATCGATTTATAGGAGTGAGCCAATGATGTTGCACGCCAGCAACGAACCAGCCCTTGATGATGGGCTGCAACGTTATCTTAATGAAATTGCTGAAACTCCACTCCTGGCGGCAGAAGAGGAGCAAAAGCTAACTCAAATTGTCCATGTAGCGCGTCAAGCTCAGCCAACCCCAGCCTGTCGAATTGAACGTTGCCCAAGTTGTGCCCTATTTGAGCAATGTGTTACCAAACTCAAAGAGCCAGCCCACGAGCAACTGGTACGGGCTAATTTACGCTTGGTCGTCAGCATCGCCAAGCGCTATCGTGGCTTTGGCCTGCCCTTCCAAGATTTAATTCAAGAGGGCAATATTGGCCTAATGAATGCGATCGAGCGCTTTGATGCTACCAAAGGCGTGCGCTTCTCGACCTATGCTACATGGTGGATTCGCCAAGCGATCACACGTTCGCTGGCCAACCAAGGGCGGCTGATTCGCCTGCCAGTGCATCGCTGGGAGCTGTTGATTAAAGTGCGGCGGATCGAAACCAAATTACTGCAAGCGCTAGGCCGCGAACCAAGTGCCCATGAAATTAGCACCGCCTTGGGTGTCCCCGAAGAAAAAATTTGCGATTTACTCAGCATCGCCCAAGTGCCAATCTCGCTGGCAACCCCTAAAAATGAAGAAACCGATATGTTGCTTGGCGATAGTTTGCCCGACGAAGATTGGGAAGACGAACTCGAATGTCTGCTGACCAGTATTGATGCCCAATATACTCGAGCTATGCTCAACCAACTTTCCGATCAAGAGCAAGAAGTGTTGACGCTGCGCTATGGCTTAAAAGATGGTAAAAGCCGTTCACTCTCGGAAGTCGGCGCAGTGGTGGGCCGCACTCGCCAGCGGATTCAACAAATTGAGGCTGGTGCATTGCAAGTTTTGCGCACGCAGTTATCACAATAGCTGAGTTTGAACGATGAATAGCTATTTAATGGTCGCAGGATTACTCACGGTGCTGATGGCGTTAGCCCATAGCATTTTTGGTGAACAATTGATCTTGCGGCCATTAGCACGTCAAATCCAAACTACGCCCAATCGCTTACTCCAATCGCGGCTGCCAACCTTACGGTTTACTTGGCATATCACCAGTGTACTCGGCTTGGGCATGGCCTGGCTTTTTTTCGATTGTGCTCAACAATCCCAACTCAATCCTAGCCAAATTTTACTGCTGCGCACCAGTTCAATTACCTTCATTGTTTGCTTTGGCATTGCCCTGATTGGCTCACGGGCTAAACATCCCTCATGGATCATCTTCTTAATTATTGCTGGGCTGACATGGTTCAGTAGCACCACCTAAAATCAGCTATACTACTCGCACAAATGAGCTGTTTATTAAGTGGGTGTTTATGTCAAAAATTCTGAGCGCTGAATTTCATCAACGGCATTCGTTGGTGGTTGCCCGCGAGCTTTTAGGGTGTAGTCTCGTGCGCCGCTTGGCAACTGGTGAAGAATTACGCGGGCGGATCGTTGAAACCGAAGCCTATACCCCTGATGATCCTTCGTGCCATGCCCATCGTCGCAATACCCCGCGTGCTCGTTCAATGTTTGAGCTTGGTGGCATCAGTTACGTCTACATTATCTATGGCATCTATCATTGTTTAAATGTAGTAACTCAAGGCCTTGGCGAAGGCGCAGCCGTGCTAATCCGAGCGATCGAGCCGTTGAGCGGTAGTACAACGATGGCCCAACTCGCCCAAAAAGATTCTGCTACGCCCATGCGAATTGCTAGCGGGCCAGGCATGATTTGTCGCGCCTTAGCAGTTGATAAAAGCCTTGATGGCGTTGATCTCAGTTCGCAACAAGCTGGCTTATGGTTCGAACAAGGCCCAAGTTTGCCAGATTCGGCAATTTTGCAAACTCCGCGGATTGGGATTAATAGCGATCCGCATACCGTGGCTGCACCATGGCGCTTAATCGTGGCTGATTCAAAAGCATTGAGTGGCACACGTCGCCAAAATCAAGGGCAAGCGTATCAAGCACAGCCCGATTGGTTCCAAAAAGAAGCTATCTAGCTATTTTAAAAGCCATTTGACACAAATCCACCTTTTATGTCATTATTAAGCTGTTCGTGGTATAACAACCAACACACTACCATGACTCCCCAGAGCAGGATACGGTTAAGATTTTGGCAATAGCCTACCGTCGAGGGCTATTACCACCCTTTTAGCACGCTAGTGTTGGAGGATTCATGGCCGCACAAATCGTCCAGGCTGATTTTGAAGTAATGGATCAAATTGCTCAACGCCTCAGCAAAAATGCTGAGAGTGTTACGGCAATGCAAAATACGCTCAAACAAACCATTGAAAGTTTACGGTCAACTTGGGTCGGTGATGCATCGGTTGCCTTTCAAAACGAAATGCAAGCTGATCTTTTGCCCGCCGTTCAACGCCTGATCAATGCCTTCCAAACTGCTCAAAGCACAACCTTAGAAATCAAGAAGGTTTTGCAAGAAGCCGAACAAGAGGCTGCCAATTTGTTTAAAGGCGACCCAACTGGTGGCTCAGCTAGCACCCAAAGTGCTGGTGCTTCTGGTGGTGGCGGTGGCGGTGGCGGCGATACAGCCGCAGCCAGCGCTAGCCCAAGTAATGTAGGCTTTATGGCTGCTGGCACCAGCAGTGCTTCCGCAAGTGGCAGTGGTGGCGGCGGTGGCGGTGGTGGCGGTGGCGGTGGCGGTGGCGGTGCAGCCTCGGCCCAAGCAAGTGGTGGCGGCGGCGGTGGTGGTGGCGGTGCAGCCTCAGCTCAACCAACCGGACAACAACCCAAGGCTACCAGTGGTGGTGGCGGCGGTGGCGGTGGTGGCGGCGGAACAGCCTCAGCTCAACCAACTGGTGGTAATGCAGCCGCTGCGGGCAATGCAAGCCTTGGTAAACTCTCTGAAAAATACGAAACTGGTGGCCGTGGCCCAGGTACCGTTTCATCGGGCAAAGGCGATCTTGGCGGCGCTTCGTATGGCTCGTACCAAATGACCAGCCAAACTGCCATCAAGAAAGATGGCAAAATTGTCTTTGTTAACGGCGGACGGGTCGCTGAATTTTTGCGCAACCCTGCTGGCGCACAATATGCTGAAGAATTTAAGGGCTTGAAGCCTGGTAGCGCTGAATTTACCGCTAAGTGGAAGCAAATTGCTGCTCGTGATCCACAAGGCTTTGCTGCTGCCCAACATCAGTATATTGAAAACACCCACTATCAGCCTCAAGTCAACAAGCTCAAGGCAGCTGGCTTTGATGTAAACAACTATTCGCCAGCAGTGCGCGACGTTGTTTGGTCAACGTCAGTCCAACATGGCCCAGGCGCAAGCGTGATCACCAATGCGCTCCGTGGCAAAGATCTGAGCCAAATGAGCGAATCGCAAATTATCAATGCGATTTACACCGAACGTAGCAAAACCCTCGATAATGGGCGCTTGGCCTATTTCAAAAATACCAGCGATGCTGGGGTTATTCAAGGCTTGAAAAACCGCTTCGTCAACGAACGTAAAGATGCCTTGAACATGTCGGCAAATCACTAAATCCCGGTCTTTTTTTACAAACGCCCCGCACGATCAAACGATCGGCGGGGCGTTTGCTTGGTTAAGCGCGTTGCTTATGGAATAATATACCAAACATTATCAACTTTTTTCATTTTTGAGGTGCTGCTACCCGATGAGCCGAAGCCATCGGTCGCCATATCGGTTTTTTGTTCTTGACCCATCACCGACATGCTCATCGTGCCGCTGGCGATTTTGATTTCAGCATCGTCGCCACTTTCTGAAACTTTCTCAACTTTGAGGTTTTCGACCTTGACGTTTAATTCAGCGCCAAGCGAACCCAATTGTTGCAATGAAGTTAAGATTTCGGCTTTTTGGGCGGCTTGTTGCTCAGGCACGAAATATTTTGAAAGGGTATCGGCCCATTTTTCTTGGGTTGCAGCTTCGCTCAGCTTGGTATCGTTGAATGCAGCCACAAAATCGTTAAAGAATTTTTCGGCCCGAACTTCGGGAGCTTCGGCGGCTGAACCACCACAAGCAGCCAAAACACCCATCACCATCAACAACATCAAGCCTGATGCCAAACGACGAACCAGTTTCATAATGCGTTTCCTCACAGACCCTATTGATAGGGTAAAATTTCCACAGTCGCAAGCATAGCAGCACTGTCAAGGGGTTAACAAGCTGATTGGATTTGGTGGTGCATCAATCGTTGCCACTACCAACCCCGCATATGCTGACAGCCCAAGGCTAGGGTAGCCAACCGTTGCAGCAATTTGATCGCCATAAAACACTGCAAATTGGGTTGGCTGATGCGTCGATTGATGATGTTCTGCGATAAGTTCGCGGATATAGTTGAGTTCTTCTGGTTCATACAGCGGCAAAACTTGGCCTGCAAAGCGCGTAACCGCCCCTTCTTGACGCAACATTTCGGCCAAGTTTCGGGCCTCGCCGTGGATCAAACAATAGGCAGCACGATAAAGCACAGCACGGATTGATTGTGCAATCAAGGCTGGAGTGGGGACGCTGCTTGTCCAGCTATAGACGGGCAACCATGTATTTTTTGGATTGGGCATAAGATTAAAGCGATAATCCCAATCGGTAAAATGCTGCTGCGTCCAACCGCCCATAAGATCATCAACGACCACCAAGGTCATGCGCAGAGCTACATCCAGCGGCGGAAAATCGGCCTGAATCTCGGCAAGGGTTTGCTGGGCAATTGCCTCAGCATCAAACGCCAACAGTGCCTCGTAATGGGCTGGTACATGCTGCTTGCCCATTGGGTTAAGCGCTGCAAATGGCCAGTCGATGCCATCACGTTGGGCATTGAGCATGCTCGCGGTGTAGGCCTCGAAACGGGCTAGCCCCCGTGGAATATCGTACAATGCCCGTTGGCGTAACAAACTTGGTACATATTCAACCTGCATTCAATCTCCTTAATTTGGTTATGCTTCAAGCCGCATGTTCAAGAAGTCGTTCAAGTTGGGTTGAAATTACTTAATAATTGCTTAATAATTTTCATGCTGTGTTTAATTCAACAAGAACGTTGGATGGATTTGTAAGGCTGTCGTAACCAAGCTAGTTGTACTTTTTTCAAGTGTGGCATACAATAGAGTGAGATCGCTACGCCATTATCGCGCTCCATGTACCACAGAAAGGATGCAGCGATGCCCCCAATTCAAAAAGCGTTTGTTATGGTTGTCGAAGATAACGCCGATAACATGTGGATTATTACCGAAATGCTGAATGATGACCCGCGCGTGCGTTATTGCAACGTTCGGCCATCAGGTAAGCAACTTTTCGCATTTATGGCCAAAAATGACGTTCCACCAATTAATTTAGTCTTGCTTGATTTAAATTTGCCTGGTGATGACGGATATAGCATTCTCGAAAAGATTCGGGTTCATCCAAAATTAAGCAATGCCATCGTGGTTGCAGTCAGTGCCGATAATACCGCTGAAGATGTTGCTAAAGTTCGCGCTTCGGGGTTCGATGGGTTTATTGGTAAACCCTTACGTCATGATCGGTTTCCAGAACAATTACAACGGGTAATGGATGGCGAGGCAGTCTGGGAGCCAGATTAGGCAACGGTAGGCCGAGGGACGCAAAATGGGTGCGCTCAGTGGGTTGAGTTCACCCATTAATTGTTTAAGCAACCATGTGATGATCACGCGATCCGGCTAGTTGGAAGGCTAAACGTAGGGCATGTTGTAAATCGTTGGTGGTGCGGGTGCAGGCCAAATTCATGCCCAACGAGACCAAAATTTGGGCGACATCAGGTGAAATGCCACACAAGATAATTTGGGTTCCCAGCAAACGCGCCGATTGTGCTAACTGCAACAAACTATTGGCGGCCACATAATCGAGCGCGGCGATCCCTGTAATGTCAATAATACAGACCGTCGCATGGTTTTGGCTGATCGTCATCAGCACATTGGCGGTAATTTGGCTGGCTCGTTCTTCGTCAACTGTACCAATCAAGGGCAGCAACATCACGGCATCGGCAATTTGCAATAACGGAGCCGAAAGCTCGCGAATGGTTTGCAGGAGTTGCTCTTGTTGTTGATAAACATCAGTCAAGCGGGTGAGGGTTTGCTCAAGTTGGGCATTGGCTTGAGCTAAATCGTGCTGCTGTTGCTGATCGCGCAAGCGCCCAAGCGTAATTGCCAAGGCGCTGCCAATTCGGTTGGCAAAAATGTTGAATAGCGAAACTTCGACGGTGCTGAATGTTTGGCCCTTCAAACGCCCAGCATAGATCCAGCCCAGCAACGCGCCTTCGTTCCAAATTGGCAAGCCGATCGCCGCTTGCATTGGGTACTGGCCTTGCAAGGGGTCGGTGGGCCATGGCAAGCTTTCGCCAGCCTGCCAGGCATGGCTATAATCGCCGAGTTGCTGTGGTTGTTCAAGCTCAATGCTTGGCAAAACGCGCTTGAGCCGCACGCCACGGCAGGCCTTCGCCACCAAGGTTAATGGTGATTCGAGCACATAGCAGACCGCAACTTCGCAGGCAAACAACCTGGTTACTTTATCCAGCGCAACATCCAAGGTTGCCTCAATCGTTGTGAGCGTTAAAGGCAGCGATGAAATTTCATAGAGGATGGCAAGTTCGATTTCACGATTGAGCATACAAGGTTCATCCGTTCAATGGTCAGGCCTGACCAATAGCGTACACAACAACGGTTTTGTTATGAAACAGCGCTCCGCCTGTTTCAGCAGCAGCAATTTCGCCAAAGCTAAACATACCGACAACTGGCACATCCAAGCCAGCAACCTCGCGAATGCGTTGCACTTCGGTGGCAGCTGCTTCGCCCAACATGGCCAAACGCGAAACACAATCGAAAATAATTAATGCTGCTGGTGGCCCATTCAGCGCAGCCAAAGCCCGTTTGGTGGCGAGTTGAGCAGCGTTGAACAAGGTTTCATGCGAGCCATGCATAATATGTGCGACCACATTTTTTGGCACGCTGGCAATGCATTCGATCGAGCCATCAGGATGGGTGCGCAGTGGGTCACGAATCAAAAATTCGCCATTAATTTGGGGCAAGCCAATCGGATGATCGATCACAAAGCGCCCAAAATTCTCTACCGTCAAATCGGGGAATAGCTCTTGATAGACCGCAAAGGCAGGTCGTCCATCAAGCTCGTAAATAATCGTGCCTTCGCTCCGTGTGACCACCAAGCCTCTTGCAGCAGGCTCCCAGCCATGTTGTACCCCAATTCCCATCGGGGTTGACGATTGCAGTAGACCGACCGCCGCACCATCGCTAATGACCTGATCGTTGACAAATTGATAGGTTTGTTTGAATTGGAAGCTATCGCCAGCGCCGCCGCCAACCAGCGGGCATAATGGGCCGAAAGCAGCGGTCGCATGTTGCACAAAGTCGGTCAAGGTTCCAGCCAAACCATCGACCAACATCAAGGCAGCTTGTTGATTAGTGGGGTTATCTAAAACAGCCTCTAATTGATCAGCCAACTGATCGGCAACCTTGCTTGGATCGGCTTTGACCCCTGCGACAAGGCTCAAATCGAACGTGAGATCATCGGAAGCTAGCGCGAGTAGCACCACCCCATGGGTAAAAGTGCCAGCATTGCTAATAATGCCACCAGCACAACAGCCAATTAATGGCGCTTGTTGGCTGGCTGCGCGAATCCCTTGAACAACGGCGGCCTGATCATAAGCATCGGTGGTAAAGGCGATCAGACAGGTGGGTGAATGGGGGGCAAGCTGCGTGCAGGCTTGCTGGGCGGCGGCGAAACCAGCATCATAGCTGTGCTCAATCTGCGATGCACCGGTAGCTGCGTGTGTCGTCATTGTGGAATACCTCACAACACAAAAGATGCAGTGACTGCTTTGTCGCAAGTGCGGATTAGCTAGGCCTAGGATACGATGGCGAATGGAATGTAGGCAATAAACCGAAGGATTAATATGGGCTGCCTTAGCGGGTGAAAGTGGTTGAAAACGAGGCTCGGTAGTTGCTGAGATTGACTACCGAGCCTCGTTAAAATGGCAATTAACCCTCAAGCTCGTCGGCTAATTCGCGCACGGCTCGTTTGGCATAGAGCCAGACCGTACCAAGTTTGGGGGCAGCGATGGTTTTATCGAAGACCATGACCAGCAAAAATTGCTTGCCAACGTCAAAAATATAGAAATCGTAAATATCGCCTTCGTGCATATACAGGCCGCTGCCTGGGTCGTTATGCAATTGACGGGTATAATCGACCATTGTTGAGAAACTGGTCGCCAACAAGGGCAAAAATGGCGGCAAGGGTAGCGAGGTATGACCTTCTTCGACCAAGGGCACGCCCCAACGGTCGGTCAAAATCGTTGATTGCGCCCCAAGCTGTACGCCGAGATCCTTGAGTTTTGCTACCAAGGGAGCCAAAGTTTCGGCTGTGAGCACCAACGAACCACCGCTACGCAACTTCGAGCCAAACGAATCATCAAAATTCGTGGTTGGCGCAGGTGGTGGCGTTTGTTGCGCAGGTGGCGGGGTTTGTTGGGCGGGCGCGGTTGGCCGCGCTGGCGCAGGTGCTTGGCGGTTTGGTTGTTGGGTCGCAGGCCGTGGACTGACCGGCGGTGGCGCGGAACGTGAAACCGGAGTTGGGCGGGCGCTAACTGGCGGTGGCGCGGTGCGCGTTCGCTGAGGTGGCGCAGTTGGCCGCGGGCTAACTGGCGGCGGCGCTTTGCTCACGCTGGCGGGCGCAGTTGAACGTGCTACAGGAGTCGGAGCTTTAGAAACTGGCGGTGGGCCACCCATCCGCGCTGGCGCAGGTGCTTTGGAAACGCTTGGCGGCGGGGCAAAGCGAGCAGGAGCTTCAGGCTGTGGTTCTGGCTCAGGTTCTGGTTCATAAACAGGCTCTGGTTCGACCGGACGCGGTGGCGGGGCGGCTTGCAAAGCTTCATCTAAAGCATCAAGCACTAACACCGCAGTTAAATTACGGTCGATGAAGCGAAATACTCCCCGTTGCGCCGCTTGTTCAGCAACCTCAGGATTGGCCGAACGTGCCACCAGAATCACCCGCGTGTCGGGCGCAAAATTTGGCACAAGATCAGCCAAATCCAAGCCGCTAAACCCGGGCAAATCATAATCGGCAATCAAGACATCGGGCGCAATTTGCTGCAACTCCCACAACGCCTCGTTGGAAGATTGCAACATAGAAAGTTCGATTTCGCCTGTGACAGCCGTACTCAGCGATTGAAGCACCGGATTATCACCAGCTACCACAAAGACCCTATAGCCCATACAAACTCCTACCTGTGAGGCTAAAGCCCCCGCTGTGGCAGTGCAACCGTAAACGTACTGCCGCGACCTTCTTCACTTTGAACCCAAACATGACCATTATGCAATGCAACGAGCCCTTGCACAAGGGCTAAACCTACCCCAGTACCCCCATACTCTCGGGTGAGTGATTGGGCTACTTGGTAAAAACGCTCGAATATCCGTTGCAGATGGGACTCAGGAATGCCAATGCCTGAATCGCTGACGCTGACAAAGACCCATGGGCCAGGTTGTAGCGTGCCTTTGAAATAAGCATGTTCATAGGGCACTGCTTGAACAGTCTCACACCATGCCCGTACCGTAATCATCCCCTCAGCAGGGGTGAATTTCATGGCATTTGAAAGCAAACTCATCAACACCAAGGCAATTTTGGCCCGATCAGCATACAAGGTGCACAAGGCATCGGGTGGGGTGGCTAATGAAAGTGTTTGCGATTTCTTTTGGGCCAGCCCATGCATTTGATCGATTACTTCATACAATAATTCATCGAGCACAATTGGTTCCACCTGTAGCTCGGTTTGGCGGGTATCCAAACGCCGCAGATGAGTCATATCGTCGATGATTTCTTTCATGCGCTGAGCGCTCTCAACCAAGCGATCAAGATAGGTACGAATTGGTGGCTCGCTGCGCTCTTGAATCACGATGCCATAGCCTAAAACCACCGCTAGCGGCGTGCGCAACTCATGCGACGTGATCGAAATAAATTCACTCTTTAGCCGATCAAGCTCTTGCAAGCGGCTATTGGCTTCTTGCACACGGGTGAAGAGTTGGGCATTATTCAGGGCTGCTGCCGCTTGATTGAGCAACAGCATCATGCCTTCGATCTGAGCACTAGGCAAGGCCTCAGTATAATCAAACAAGGCACTGCCGATCATCGCCCCGCCGACTCGCAGCGGAAAGGTGATCACGTTGTGGTCAGCCTCGGCTAGCTTGAGCGTGGTTTGAATTGGCTGTTGCTGTTGATAGGTTTCTTGCAAAAGCTGCCAACCAGCCTCATTTAATTGGGGATGGCTCGCCTGCCCCATCAACAAACGCGGCGATTCATCGGGTTGCTGCAACAGAAAATAGCCAAATTGACAGCCAATTTCGCTATTGGTGACCCGTACAATCTCGCCACACAATTCGCTGAGCGACAGTGTGCGATTAAAGGCGCTGCTTAATTCAAGTTGATGCACAATCGCTTCAAGCTTGACCTTTTGCAACACCATTGCCCGTTGATGCAGCACTTGAGCTACTGTCAAGCGCATTTCTTCAATTTCGAAAGGCTTGCTAAGATAACTGGTTACGCCCTGTTGAACGGCTTCGCGCAAGGTTTCCAAGGTGGTTTGGCCAGTCATGATGATGACCGCCAAGCCTGGATTCAACGCCCGCGCCTGCCGAGCCAACTCAAGCCCACTCATCTCAGGCATTTTAATATCAGTCAACAACAAATCAAACGCTTGATGGCGCAAATGATCAAGCGCGACTAAACCCGATGTGGTGTCAACAACCTGATAGCCAACATTGCGAAGTGCTTTCGAGCAATAGCGGCAAATCGACGTATCATCATCAACAACAAGGATAGCCGGAGCGCGGCTATACTCAGAGGCTTCGTTAGGTTGGCGTTCGGTCATGGCCAACTACACTCCTCGATCAACCTAGATTGGTAGGATCAGGGTGATAGGGGTTCAAGAGCTGCTGCCGGTAGCAGCGTTTGCTTCCCATCACTAAGGGTTATTTCAACGACATGCGAACGAACACCAGAGGGCAAGAGTTGTGGCAATGCCGGAAAACTGCGCACAGTGCCAACTGTGCCACGATGTGGACCAGCCACAATCCGCGCTGGGCTACCAACTGCCAAGCTGGCTTTCACCACGGCGGCTTGCTCGATGTTGCGTACCCGTGAGAGTGGAATCACCACCCGAGGGCGGCGTTGAGGGCTACGAAGTTGGGTAACGCCTTCGATCAAGGCTTCTTGTTGATCATACGAAGCTAAAACTTTGAACAGCGCTTCGTTCATGGGCTGCACCCCAAAGCCTTCGGTGATCATCAGGGTCAAGCCAGGATCACGGTTGTAGGGCGGGGCTGGTAAGCGCCATGTATTATAGCCTGTGCGCCAAGCATCAAAACCATCATCGCCAAGGAAATCGCGCAGTTCATGTTCTTCGATTCCGCCGACGATCACACCGCGTACCTGTTCATCAATTGCTCGGCGGAGCGCCGCTGCAGTGATGCTGGCTCCACCAATCAAAATCGCGTAGGCTGAACGAGCATCGATCGAGCTAATATCAACTTGTTCCTTGGGATCTGTCACCAGCAAGCGCAGCACGCCAAAACGCTCGCCACCAAGGCCAAAAATGCCCTGAACATATGATGCAGGCGTTTCGATAATGACTGTGCGCGAATCTGGCACTTCCATCACGATCCCACGAACTTGGGCTTTGAGCTCGATTGGCAAAGCATTGGGTGTTAATGTCACATAACCAGTGCTACGATCGATTGTTGTTATTGTACCAGCAACTGGAGCCACCACCGTAGAGCCAGCAATTAACCCCGCCCGCGCCAAAACTTCGCCCTTGGCAACTTTATTACCCTCTTCTTTTTTCATTTTCGAATAAACTTGGGTAGGCAAAACTCCCAGATCACGGGCAATATTAATAATTTGAGGATCAAGTGGATATTGCGCCCGCAACACGATATCATCTGGCTCCACCCGACTACCAACCCGCACCAGCACTTCTCCTTCAACTGGTAGTTGGCGTTCGATGCGTGCAACCGTATGCATGACGACCGGGGCAGCACCATCAGGGTAGTAGTGCGTCATTGGTTGGGTCTCCTACAGGCAGTGGCAACAGGCTGCATTATAGCATAGCCCGGCCCTCTCTACATAGTGGCTTTTTGGCGCTTGGCAAGCCCTTAGATCATTGATCGCAAAGGCTTGCCAAACGCATATTAGCGATTATTCAGTTCGACGCTGCAGCGTAGCAATTCAGCCACGCTCCAAGCTTGCCATGGGCAGCCGCGTGGAGTTATCGGCGCATCACCATCAAAAATTTCGCTCACCGAGCCAATTCCAGCATCGCGCAGGTGATCGGCGAATGGTTGCAGATAACTGCGCGCCTGCTCAACCCCATAGACTTTGCTGATCGCACTGATAAATGGCCCAATCAGCCAGCCCCACGTGATGCCTTGATGATACGAAGCATCGCGGGTTTTTAAATCGCCACCATAGCGGCCAAGGTATTGTGAGTCGTGGGGAGCCAACGAGCGCAAACCATATGAGGTTAAAAGATGGCGGGCGCAGCTATCAACCACTGCTTTGGCGGTGGCATCATCAAGCGGCGAGTGCGCCACCGAAACCGCAAAAAGTTGGTTGGGTCGCAACGCCGAATCATCGCCGTGCGGGCCGTCGATGACATCGTAGAGGTAGCCATGCTCAGCCGACCAAAAACGGCTATAAGCAGTCGCCACCCGTTCAGCAGCACAGCGAAAGCGCTCCACATCCTGATCATTGCCTAACAAGGTGGCAAATTCGCCCAAGGTTCGTAGGGCGCTATACCACAAGGCATTAATTTCAACCGCTTTGCCCTCGCGGGGCGTGACCACCCAATCCTCAAACTTGGCATCCATCCAGGTTAATTGAACATGGGGTTCGCCCGCAGTCAAGAGATAATCATCGGCCACTTTGATTGAGTAGCGGGTACCACGTTCATGCCAATCAATAATTTCGACCAATTTGGGGTATAAATCGGCGACCAATTGAATATCGCCAGTGGCTTGATAAACCGTGCGCAGCGCTTGAAAAAACCAAAGTGTCGCATCGACGGTGTTGTATTCTGGCTCAGCGCCAACATCAGGGAAGCGATTGGGCAACATGCCTTGGCTCAAAAAATGGCTCCACGTGCGCAACACATCAGCCGCCAACGTAGCCCGCCCAGTTGCCATCAACAAACCAGGCAAGGCAATCATGGTGTCGCGGCCCCAATCGCTAAACCATGGATAGCCAGCGATGACGCTCCAGCCTTGCCATGTGCTGCCATCGGGCAATTGTACCGCCCGCCGCACCATAAATTGATCAGCAGCATATACCAGTTGCTTGATAAAATCAGGAGCTTTGTGCAAAAGCCGAGCCTGCTCGAGCAATTGGGCTTGGCGTGCTTGCTCACGCGCCAGCGCCGCTACGCCATCAGTGCTTGGTTCAGCTTCAGTTGAAAATACCAAGGTCAGGCTTTGACCAGGCTGCAAGCTTGCACTAAATCGGCCTGCTTGCAACAATCGGGTGGTATCAGGGTAGCCACGCTCTAATTCTTCACGATAATAAATATCTTCAACCCATGTTGCTGGCTCGGTTTGCCATGTCGCGTGGTCGCTGAGCATACGCAACTGCGTACCAGCAGGCGTGGTCATCAGAACGCCATTGGCCAAAGCGGCAAAATTGGGCTGCCAAGCGGTTTCAACGGTTGTATCGTGATGATCGCGCTCGCTCAATAAGGGGCGTAATTCAAGTTTGATCGGGTCGTTGCCACGCTCATGAGTCAGCAGCAGATAGGTGGTATTAGCTCCATCTTCCATCCAAATGCGTTGGCTGAGCACTGCCTCGGCTAACGCAAACCGTGCAGTTGGAATCGCGCCATCCAACTGCCATGTTTCAAGGTTGCAATGGCCTGCGCTTAAACGGCCATCGCTATATTCAAAGCTGCTCAGCTCATAGGTTTCTGAGCCATATTCAGCGCTGGCTTGCAAGCCACCAACCAACAAGGTACGACCAAGCGGCGGCTCTAAGGCAGCAATCAACAAGCCATGATATTTGCGAATTGGGGCATTGGCCAAGAGCGAACCCATTGCATAAGCCCCTGCCCCATTGGTTACAATCCATTCGCGGCGTAGCGCAGCAGCGGGATGCCCAAGAATTTCACGTCCAAACATAGTGTTATGTCCTGCTAAAATGGTCGGCTATGCCTGCGATTATAGCAGAGCCGCCGCTTGAATTTGAATTTGCTCAGGTCGATAGCTCAAACGAGCTTGTGCGCCATAGCTGATCGTCGGAATCCATGGTAGCAATAATTCCAGCATGCTGGGCGATTGAAAATGCTGAATTTTGGTCGCAGGATGGGGATAGTAAATATAGCCAGTATAGGTTTGATGTTGCCAGAACAATTGACAACTGATAAACGAAAAATCCTCAGGCGGGTGCAATTCAGTCCAATGCACTGCCCGAAAGTGATAATCGGCTTGGAGCAAACGCCACTGCGCAGGCTGAATATCGAAATTAATCGTTGCCAAATGCAAGCCGGTTAAATCCAAGCCTAATGCTGCAAAATAGGGCTGCTGCATGGCGATTGTGCCAGCAGGATAGGGCGATGCGTTCGATTGCCCTGAAGCCACGCCATGCCCTCGCATAACGGTTCCATCGACCCAGATTTGACTCATAAACCCACCGATCGCTGAATGTTGGGCTAAGTTTAAACCAAAACCTAAAAAATCCAAACAGCACCATGAATTCATGGTGCTGTGAAAAATCGAACGGCTTAATTGCACTTATTGGGGTGGGGCAGCATTCATATCCATATAAAAGAATTCCCAAATATGGCCATCGAGGTCTTGAATGGCGCGACTATACATAGCACCCATTTCAATTGGCTCAGCAAAGCTGGTAGCACCAAGCGACAGTGCTTTATCAAACATTTGGTCAACAGCCTCGCGGCTTTCCATCGTTAATGACACTAGCACTTCAGTCGCGCTGCGGGCATCGCTAATCGCCGCAGCTTTAGGAATAAATTCTTTGAATTTGGGATGAGTCAGCAACATAACATAAATTGTATCGCTAATCACAATGCTGGCAGCAGTTTCATCGCTAAATTGCAGATTTTGTTGATAGCCTAAGGCTTTGAAAAATTCAATTGATTTGGGGAGATCTTGCACTGCCAGATTAATAAAAACTTGAGTATTCACGGCGTAACTCCTTACCTACAAACACAATTCACTATACTCAATCCGTTGATGCTGTTTCATCGGCAAAAGCTAAACCCTTGGCTGCTAACGCTTCGCGCAACTGACGAATGCCCTTTGGCCCCATGCCATGCAATTCGCCCAGCTCACGAGCGCTGACTTGGCTCAATTGCGCCAAACTACGATAGCCAGCGTTGTGTAAGGCTCGCAGGGCTGGTTGGCTTAGTTTGGAAGGAAAATCCTCGGTTGATTGTTCAGATGCATTCATCAGCCAAGTACCTTTGCTAATAAAACAAATGTTCTGATATTAGACAGTATAACGATTAAACTTCAAAAAGTCAAGTCATAATTTCATAAAAACAAGCTTTTTTGGGTTAGCAATTTTGGCTAGCGGAATCCATTTTTACTATTCAAACTTTGAGCCAGAGCAATTCATAACTCAATCTCAGATGATGTGCCAAATGAGAGTATACCGATATAGTGATAATTTCAAACGATTCCCTAAATTCGGTTATCATAGTCCATAGATAGAAGCCCTTGCAATGCTTAGCGTTGATATTATGTCTATCAAGATTTAATTCATAGCATTTAAGGTCTACAACGTTCATTTTTACCATTATTAGGATTAACCAAAGGTATTTGTGATGAAATCATATTCGCATACGATTAAACTTTCCCTCGTATTTTTTATAAGCATTATCATCGTATTTGTTCGTGGCAGAACTGCATTCTTATATCCAAATTTATTCGTAGAAGATGGATATTTCTTTAGCTATATGCTCAATAATCATACTATTGATCAAATTGGATTTATGTATGCAGGATATTGTTCAATAATTCCTAATATTATCATTTATCTGTCATTATTTTCACCATTCTTGCCATTATCACCATATCTAATGGCTTTATTTTGTTTATTTAATAGTGCTGCGGCATTTACAATATTTGGTTTTCGTCGATTTCGTTATTTTATTGAAAATGATGATGTTCGATTGATTATTTGTTTAATTATGGTATTACTACCCACTGGTGACTATGTACTTCAAAGTAACACTGTCTATTCTATTTGGAATAGTTTTTTTGTATTACTTCTATTAATTATGATTCCTGTAAGTTCATCAAAGCTAGCGACAATTTTTCAAACGATTATATCATTATTAATAATTTTCTCACATGCGATGGTATTGATTATTGTGCCGTTCTGCATTTATTTCTTATTCAAACGCCCAGCCCTGCGTGATAAAATCTATCATGCAACTCTGATCGCTGGGGTGGCGTTGTATATGCTGACCAGCGTTGAACCAATTAAATCCGAGACATCGTTCGCGCCAATGAATCTTGGGTTTGGGATTCAGCTGATATTTGAACGGGTCTTTTTTGAAGGTATCTTTGGCAATATTTTACGGATTGAATTAAATCAGCACACGCTTTATCTAGCTATGGCGATTGGAATTGTGATTGGGCTAAGTCTCGTAGGCTTAATCTATCGCTGGCGAAGTTATGTGCCAAAGAGTGTGCTGGAACAATTTATTATCATTGGAATTTTAATTGTTGGCATGACGATTATGCCAACGATTAGCCGTAATTTACTGTTACAACGTGAATCGCTTTTGTTTGAGCAATGGTCAGCAAATCGCTATTTCTATGTTCAACAACTCTTGTTCATCGTAGTTGTGCTACAACTTGGTTATTATCGATTTATAAAATCACAAATGTTGCTTGGATCAAGCACTATTAAGCGAATATCCGTCACAACTACCGCAGTGATTGGCTTACTTTGGATTGGTTACTTAAACTATAAACATCGACCAACATTTTTTAATCCACCCGAACAAAGTGGTCGTGAGGTGATCTATTTTCTTAGTTCACTTGATGAACATTTGCATGACCCTGCTAAATCTGCCCAACCAATTAAGCTTGATCGCGGTGTTTGGTCGATTACCTATACTGGTTATGATAGCAGTCAGAAGAAATAAACGAGGAGGTTTTATGCTATAAATGGGCTAATATCAAGCCTAATCACATTCTCGCATAACAATTTGACTATTAATATTTTGAGAGGATCTAATGACTACCAAACGTATAGGCTACTTAATACTTATTGTCTTTATTTTTGGGATCACAGCCAATATAGGTTTTGCTGCCGATAGTGCAATTCGCTACCCAATTGCCGATTTTGAAACCGGCGTTGATCCACGTTGGAGCCAAGCTTCTCCTGCCGCTTTATCAATTAGTACCCCTAGCTTTGCTTGGGCATCCAGCCAACCTGATAATATTAATTACTGGGATATTACTAGTGATCGTGATGATCAAAATGAATATGCCGATCAAATTCTTAATACTACCTCTTTAAATCTTAGCAGTTATGATCGTCTAACGCTCACATTTTACACAAATATTTATGATGGAGGTCAAATTACCTCTGGAAAAGGAAAAATTCAAGTTATTATCCATGATACAAGCTATGGAGATGTTGTTATAGGTACATTGATCAATGGGGCCGCACAACATGATATACATCGGAATGAGTCTTAGTGGGTTGCCAGCCGCTGCCAAAGATCAAATTGATCAGATTCGTTTTCGGATCTATGAAGACTATTTTGGTGCAGTGGCTGCAACTGGCCAAACCCAGCCGAGCGCCCGTATGCAACGAACGCATCTCTATACTATTGGTGCGGAAATAGGCTCAAATATTCCGCATATGACCCTTGCTGATTTTGAGAAGGGCGTAGATCCAAGGGGCGTTCTCTATGCTAATGGCTTAACGACCCAAGGTCCACATTATGCATGGGCACCAGCACAAACCGATAATATCAATTTTTGGGATGTCATCAGTGATAATGATGGACAAAATGACTTTGCTGATTATCATTTGGTACTTGTTCCTCAGAGTTGGCAACCCTATACCCAGTTACGAATTAAATTCTATACAACTTGTACAACTAGTTGTGATGGGAAAATAACACCAATTATTCATGATACTGATGGTGGATACACAAGCCTTGGAACATTTAGTGCTAGCCAACGTGATGCCCAGAATTGGATTACGATTCCGCTAACTGGTGTGCTGAACCGTGATCAAATCGATGATCTAACTCTTCGAGTGCATGAAAGTTATTTTGGTGGTACAACCATTAATGGAGCATCGCAGCGAACTCACGTATATGATATTGAATTACAGAATAATTCATTTTATCAACATCCGCTCGTTCAGAATGATGGAATAGAATATACAGCATTTAGTCGTCCTAATAATTATGATTATGCTCCTTCCATTATGAAAGATGGTAATATTTATAAAATGTGGTGGTGCACTAGCGAGGTTACAGTAATCCCTAATAATACTGATACAGTTTGGGATGTTATTCGTTATGCAGAATCAACCGATGGAATAAATTGGACAATTAATTCAAATATTGTTTTACAAGTTATGAATGATTCTCCAGAAACGAATGGTGCTAAGAGAGGGCATGCATGTGATCCTTCCGTTGTTAAGGTCAACGGGATTTATTATATGTACTATGATGCCGCCGGCCCAACCCAAGAACAATGTGATAAAACAGCGATTCAAAATCTTTGTCCTCTAGGATATATTCAATACAATCAGATTTATTTGGCAACATCAACTAATGGAGTCAATTGGACAAAACGCCTGAATCCTACCACCGGAAAACCACAACCAATTATTGCAAATACCTATCTGCCACCAACACTTTATGGTATTGGCCAGCCAACTGCACTGTATGTAAATGGCCGCTTTTACTTATATTATACCGACAGTGCCAATTGGCAATCGACTCGGCTCAAAATTTCACATAACGGAATATTTGATGATAGCGATGTAGGCTATCAAGTATATTCTGATATGGATCTTGTGCCAACCTATCATAAAGACTATGGTACGTTTATTGCAATGAGTGCTCATGATCTAAGTGTAGCTGCGGGATATCCATTGATAAATCCATTGTTCTTCCATTTTTCTTATAATGGAGTCCGTTGGACAAATGATTATCAAAGTTTTGCTACTGTTGTTGTTGTAAACCCCAGCCAAGGAGCGAATGTGATTCATAATCCAGGAATATTAACTGATCCACATGGACTAACGTCTGGAAATACATTAAAGGTATATTATGGAGGTGGTCCAGATTTACTTACAGATTGGGAAATTAAATATACGAACCTGACACTTCAATAATAAGTAGCACTTAGATGATTTTTAATCCTCACCGTTTATTCGGTGGGGATTATTTTTTTAGTCAATACTATTTAACAATTTATTGCTCATCATTGCCTTGATCGCTGAAGTTAGGCAGATCACGACGCGGTTTATGCTCATCAAGCGCTTCCCACACATTGGGAATGCGGCGGCGACGTTCGCTGCGGGCTTGTTGCTGCTCATCGCCGGGAGTGCTTTGCAAGGCATCCCAAATTGGGCGGCGCAGGCTGCTGGTATGTTTGGGGCGTAAATTGACTTTATAGCGGCGCGGCTCACCCTCAAGCATCAAAACATGCTGTTGTTCAAGCAAGTGCGTGATCGCATGTTCCATTTCGGCAACGCTCAATTGCTCAGCATCGGGCAAATCGGCTAGTGCCTCAACGAGTTTGGCTTCATCAACCTCGCGCTGGCGCAAAATCGCCCGAATCACGGTGCGCTCGGCCAACGATAAATGCTCAAAATCTAAGGAACTAAGGCCGCCACTTGGTTCGGCTGAACTATCCATAAACCAACTCCACAGCTAGAATTGTGCCTTGAGCAACTTAATCGGGGTGCTAAGAAATGCCCGAACATAGCGTTGAGTGGTGACGAGGGCTTCAAAATGGGGCCAATGGCCAGCGTTGGGAATAATTCGCAAATCGGCATCGGGTAATTCGGCGACCACGCTGCTGGCATCGCGCAAGGGCACTGTGTTATCTTCCATGCCCCATAAATAGAGCGAAGGATGGCTAATCTTGTGCAATTGGCCACGCAAATCGTTTTCGCGCATGGCACGGTAGCATTCAGCGCGAATTTGGCCTTGACCTGGCCGCCGCACATCGGCCTTGATGCGTTCATGGGCTTCGCTGCTAATGGCGCTGCGCTCGGCATACGAAGCTGGTTTCATCACGCGGTCGGTAATTCGCCAAATGCGCGTTTCAATCAGCGAAGTTACGCGATCGGCAAAAGGCACGCGCTCCAACACTACCAACGGCCCAAGAAACATATTGATAAACATTGATAAACGCCCGCTGATCGTTGGGCAAATTAGCACCATGCGCTCGATTAGCTCAGGGTGGCGCAAACTCATGGTCAAACTAATCATGCCGCCCATCGAATGGCCAATCAACACCGCTGGTTGATCGGTGACTTGGCGCAAGAGGTCGGCTAATAGATCCGTGTAGGCCACAATGCTGACCGGATCATCACCCTTGGGCGATTGGCCGTAGCCTGGCAAATCGACCGCCAAACAGCGATAGCGCGACAAAATTGGAAACAACGGCGACATGGCAAACCATGAGCTTGACCAGCCATGAATTAACAAGGCCACTGGTTTATCGCTTGCTCCCTCTTCCCACACATGAATCGGTTGATCGTTGACGGTATAGATTGGCATAGCTTGAGCCTCCGCTGGTGGTTAGCTGGTTGGGTCAGGCGGGCGGCGATCACGGCGTTGGCGGGCTTCACGGGCTTTTTCTTGCAAATTACGAAAGAATTCGCTATCAACAATTTCATCGACTTGTTGTTTGCGTTTGCCTTCGTCAACGATAATTTGCAATTCGGCCACTTGCTGGCGCAATTTATGTTCGCGTTCGCGCACTTTGTCGACCATCATAGCAAAAACGCTGGCGAGGGTGGCAACCTCATCACGCAAACGGCTGGTGCTTTCGGGCACTTCTGAGCTATAGTCGCCGTTACTAATTTGCTTGGCAACAGCGGTCAAGCCAATAATTGGCTTGGTTAGACGATGGGCAATTAGATAAATTGCAATTGCCAAGAGCACCGTCACAATCAAAAAGCCTGGAATCAAAGTTTGGCTAATCCGATTGCGTACAGCGGTAACCTCGGCCACACACATATCGACCCCAACTGCGCCAACCGTTTCGCCTTTGGCATTGAAAATTGGCGCGGCCCCAGCAATCCACTGGCCCCATTGATCTGTTGATGGATTGGGATCGATGCTTGGCTCACGTAAACCACGCGCCATATCCGGGGTAAAACCACCAGCCGCCGTAAAATTGGCGTTGATCATTGGGCGAGTATCAGGCCGAATCGTACAGCCATAAGCCGATTCAGTCAGTAATTCTTGTTCGCGTGGAGTAGCCGATTGGCCTGGCGGAATCGCTGCACTCACCACAAATCGCGCTTGATCAGGCTCATTGGGTAGTTGAACGAAGGTATAAATGCCCGAAGCCTTGGGATTGGTCGTTTTGACCTCGCGCAAGTAGGAATTGATTTTGAGATAGGTTGGATCATCAATTTGACCTTGGGTGTACAAGGCGCTATGTTCATCGCCATCGATCCCAGCGGCAGCTGTTTTGGCAATCGCCATTAGATCGGCTTCGAGGTCGGCTTGGGCATTATCAGTGGCATAATTCAAAAACCAGACAAACACCCCAGTTAAAACAATTAAAAACAGCAGGGTAAAAATGGCCAACAAACGCCAACGCAGGCTCAAAAAACGGCTTTTGGGTGCTACGGCTGTCATAGGTGCTGTTCCTTACCGCAACGACGCGAGGGCGTGCTGCACAAAAGGATTGTCGGATTCCAAATAGTAGACATCATGGTAAATCGCTTCAACAATGGTTTGAATGGTCGCCAGATTTAACGCGCTAGGCTGGCTTGGATAAAACACCAAATGCATTGGTTGCGGCGCAATCGTTAGTTGCCGCGCCGCCTGATCATCGCTATTTTTGATCACTGGCGGTTCAATATACTCAACTGGTAGCAGCACTGCTCCATTATTCAGATGAAAGCGCAGACGAGCCTCACGTTCTTGGCGTTCAAGTTCATGCTGAGCATCCTCAACCCGTGTCACTTCGGCGCTATAGCCCAAAACTGCCTCATTGCCACTATACAAGGCATCAAGCGCCAATTGTTGATGGGTGGCCTGCACTAGCCAACGCCCAATGCCCGTGCCGCGTGCCCGTTGATCGATGCCAATAAATGCACCATGGCCAAAATTACGCCGATACAGATAGCTGAACATGCGCACCCCAATTGGCTTACCGTGCTGCTCGATCAACCACAAATGGTCGAGAGTGGCAGGGTGGCTGCGCGAAAATGGCTCAGCATACATCGCTAAAAATGGCTCATAATGGGCCAAATGTGGAAAAATTGTGGCAAATAGCTCTTGCACCAGCCCAATTTCGCTAGCTTCGGCTCCCAAAATTGCCCGCAATTGCATGCCCTTGGGAGCATCGCGATTGGCAAGAGGCGGAATCATCGGCCAACGCACACTATCTTGCAACTTATTCCACAACGGTTCTAATTCACCAAACTGAGCTAATCGCGCCTCAGAACTCGATGCCATCGAGAACGCTCCTTCGTCGAGAGCGCGACAGTCGCCAGTTCAGCAGACTTTTATCGTAAACATGGCGGATACGCCAAGCGGCCCAAAGGCCGACAGCAGTTGCCACCGCTGCAAAGCCAAGATAAATCAGCGTACTAACTGAAGCCGCTAGCTCTCCCAGCCAGCTTGGCAACAATAGCACACTAATCACCCCACACCCAACGATTGTCGCGAATGAATAACAATAGCTATCAAGAAAAACGCTTACGCGCCCGCGCCGCTCGTCGGGAATAATACTCTGAACTGATTTGCGTAATGGTTCATCCCAGCCGCTTTGGGCTAAACGCGCCCCAAATCGACCAATTAACCCGCCGATCAGTGGCTGAACCAGTGCCCCCAGAATACAAAGTAGTAAGACGATAGGTAGGGCGATAAAACCTTGCTTGGGGCTGGTTTTGCTGAGCAAGCGCCCAGCTAACAGCCATTGAAATGCCAAAAGCATCACTACAAAGGCTAACTTATACGAACCATAGACTTGTTGAAAGCGCAACGGATCGGCTGCCGCAATTTGATCAATGCTGCGCAAAAAGTGAAATTCGACCACCGTCAAAGCCAAGCCGGTGGTAAACAACACCAGCGCCAACAAACTAAATAGCGGCACATGGCGAATTACATCGGCTCCCACTTTAAAGGTCTCGCGGATTGATTCCCGTTCAGTTTTGCTTTGACGGGCACGAACTGGGTGTTTATGAAACATCAACCAAACTTGGCCAATGCCTAAAAAGCATAAAACCGCACACAAACCCAGCACCAAACTAGTATTGTGTTGATCGTTGCCAACCAGCCAGGTTGCGATCAGCGCTGCCAATCCATTGCCGAGCAAGCTGCCGATGGTTGCGCCAGCTCCCAGCAAGGGAAACAAACGCTTAGCTTCGGAAGTAGCATAAATATCATTAGCTAAGGCCCAAAACGCCAAAGGGAAAATTGCATATTGCTGTTCGTTCAAAATCGACAAGGCTGGGTAGATCAGCCACGCGGGTGCTTTGAACCAAAATAAGCCTAAAATTGCCAGATAACATGCCCCAAAGCCAGCCAACAGCCGTTGAATTAATTTGACCCGCTCGGTGCGATCGACAATTAAGGCATAGCTCCCAGCAGCAACAATGGTTAGCAGCATACCAACTGGCCAGAGCCACAGCAATTGTTCGGTGCCAAGGCTGCTAATAAAGCCCGCCATGGCTACTACATCGGCAAGCTCAAGCACCAAAGTATTGAGCGCCAATAAGCCCATGAGTGTGAGCACCAAACGCCATTCATTTGGACGTAACTTTAAACCTTGTTCCAGCCGTTTCAACATGCAGCCAGCATCCTTTACGCAAATACAACAATGTCCGAGTTCGATTAAGCGGTCAAGGTTGCAGCCACATTGGTCAAAAGTAGGGAGATTGGATGGTCGGGATGTTCTACCACAAAAATATTCGATGAAGTTCGTTCAAGCAACAAGCTTGCTTGATTGTAATCGGCGAGCAATTCATCGTAGGGCAAGGCCGCCAACACTGGGCGTTGATAAATTTGCTCGATTTTTTGCTGGACTTCGCGCAAATTATAATGCTCAGGAATTTGATTGACAATCAGCACCATTTCGTTGATGCCAAGTTGTTCGGAAATATCGATCACCACGCCTGTACCTTGCAGATCTTGTTCGCGCAGCTGCAACACCAACACCTGAATATCCGAGAAGGCGATTGATGGTAGCGCCGCGAATTGCACTCCAGGCTGCGTGTCGATCAGCAACACATCAAGCCGCAAGGTATTGATCAACAACTCAAAACTATCGCTGAGCAAGCTAATATCATAATCAATTGTGCTGTTGCGGGTAGCAAATGGCACTAAATAGACTTGGCCCTTGAGTGGATGGCGAACCGTGGGATTGAGATTAACGGCGGTCGATTCGATGCCACATTTGCCCCACAGAAAATCATTCAAACTATGGGTAATTGCGCCCTCAGGCAAACCAAACAGCCACTGGATTGAGGGCGAGTGGACATCGCTATCAATAATTGCCACCCGTTGGCCGGCGGCTGCCAAAATTGTCGCAATATTGGCAGTTAATTGCGATTTACCGGTACCTGGGCGAAACGAATGGATGGAAACAATCTTCGGCATAGTTGCCTCGCCCTCATTCCACAAATTACACTAACCGATTGGCGACTCCACGCAGCGATTGGCTTAATGGATGGTCGGGATATTGCAAGACGAAAATGCCAGCACTGGCCAGCGTCATCATCTCGTCGGAATGAGGCAGAACCGCCGCAACTTCGCTATTGTAGGTTTTTTCGACGCGGGCCTTGACTTCGGCAAAGTTGAATGAGGTTGGCACTTTATTGACCAACAAAAACAGCTGCGGCACATCCAACTTATGCGCAACATCGACCGTGACCCCAGTTCCTTGGTAATCTTGCGAATCGGGGCGCAAAATGATAATCAACGAATCGGAGATCGCAATCGAGAGCAAGGTTTCTTCATTCAAGCCAGGGTGGGTATCGATCAACAACACATCAAGGTTAAGTTCTTCGACCAAACGATGAAACCCATCATTCAGCAAGCCCACATCGTAGCCTTCACGTAGCACGCGGGCAATTTCGCCAGCTTTGATGCTCGAAGGAATCAGGAAAATTCGACCTGAGGTCAAGCCTTTGACGGTTGAACTTACGTCATAAGCCGCCTGCTTGATTTCGCATTTGCCCCACAGATAGTCGTTGAGCGAATATTTCATGTCATCTTCATTCATGCCAAACAGCACGTGAATACCAGGCGACATAATATCGGTATCAATTACGCCAACGCGGCGACCAGTTGCGGCGATTAAGCTGGCAAGGTTAGCGGTGGTATTCGATTTACCCGTGCCACCCCGAAATGAGTGGATTGAAATTATCTTCGACATGCAGGTGCTCCTGTAAAAATGGCAAGTGCTGGTGTACACGGAGGGTAACGTGGTTCATCATAGCGCATCATAGCCCAATAATCAACGCGCTTAATACCTACCCATATAGTATGCAATCCCATTAAATAGTATCAAGATATTAAGTTTTGTAAGATTCTCAACAAGGGTGCTGATTCAGTTCAATTCTTTCAATCTCATATTAAAGACGTTGAGCATGGGGTTAGCATGATGAAGTGTTACGAGGCTAGGATATTAAATGAGGATCAGGATGTCTATGGTCTGATCAAACTGGAGTGTTTTGATTACTCGAAGCAACTGCCAAGTAAACGCACGGCATGGGTCAATACGTCCTCAGGGTAGCGGGCAAAACACAGCCGAATATACTTATGCGTTTGATTGGCCTGATTAAGATAAAAGGCTTGGCCAGGGAACATTACAACGCCACGTTGCAAGGCGCGTTGAAACAAGCGCATAACAGGCTGATCGGTTGGCAAACGCAGCCAGCTATAAAAACCACCATCGGCGATTGTCGCATGAACTTCGGCTGGTAAATAGCGTTGAATTGCCTCAAGCAGGGCATCGCGGCGTTGTTGGTAGATGCCCGTAACCCATGCCAATTGTTCGTGATATTCGCCAGCATGCAGATATTCGGCCAGAATTTGTTGGCTAAACGATTCGTTGCTGCCGCTGGTAATGGTTTTCAAGCTGACAAGTTGCTGCTGAAGCAGACCATTGGCGACGATAAAACCAATTCGTAGGCCAGGCATCAACGATTTGGAATATGAGCCAATGTAAATCACATTCGGATCAAAGGCCCGTAAAGCTGGCTGATTTGGGCCAGTTAAGCCTAAATCGCTATAGGTAGCATCTTCGATAATTGGGATGGCTTGCTGATTGGCCCAATTTAACAATTGATAGCGTTGGTCGCTCGCCCAACGCATCCCAGTTGGATTATGGTAATCGGGCACAACTAAAATGAAGCGTGGATGGCTTGAGCCTGTTCGCAAAGCTGCGTTTAAACTTGCCCAATCTGGCCCATTATGGGTAACTGCAAAGCCATTGAGCCGAATACCCGCTTGTTGCAAATTAAGCAATGTTGTATGAAACGATGGTTCTTCGATCAAGCCGTTATCGCCTGCCACTGCCAGCGCTTGCGTTACCAAATTAATCGCTTCATTTGCGCCGTTGGTAATAATTAATTGTTCAGCACTGGTTTGAATGCCATGGCGGGCGAGATCATTGGCAATCGCTTGACGTAATGGGTAAAAGCCTTGGGGATGGGTATAATTCCAAGCAGTTTGCGGGTTGCGGCGGGCGATGCGTTGTTGTAATTGACCAAAGCGTTGGCTTGGAAACATATCTGGAGCGGGCACACCCAAGGCCAGCGAAATCATCCCTTCGGCGTGATTTAAACGCCACAACTCAGCAATCAGCTGATCGTTGGCCAGCACAGGCGTGGTTAATGCTTGTGGTTGGGGTGCTTGTAATGCTTGATCAAACAGGCCTGAGCAAATATAACTGCCGCTACCGTGCAGCGTTTGAATAATGCCGCGTGCTCGGAGTTCATCGAATGCAGTCACCACCGTTGAGCGATGCAGATTTAGTTGCTCGGCCAATTGGCGCGATGATGGTAGGCGTTGCTCAGCTTGCAACTGACCAGCCCGCGCCAATGCCGTAATATGGTCGGCAATTTGCAAATACAACGGGCGGGTTAAGTTGGGGTTGAGCGGAATTGCCAGCATGGAATATTCCTTTTTGATCCACGAAGGAAACGAAGTTCACGAAGGAAGGAACCACGAAGAAGTCGCGGCTATCGACTATTGGCTATTGGCTATTGGACTGTATCTTTTTCTGGCGCTGTCTATTAATACCGATAGATTCTCCGATAGCCCATAGCCGATAGCCCTTATTGCTCTGCGCCTCTGTGTCAAAATCTGATCCCCAGTCCCCAACTCCTATGTTCTATGTTCTATGCTCTATGTTCTCTTGCTACCCGTTCCATTGCCTGCCAAGCCAGCTCAACATCGGCGGTGGTAGTGCGCCAATTTGAGAAGGCTGCGCGAATCGCTGGTTGTCCAGCATAGACGGTTGCGGTCATAAAAACTGCTCCGCTAGCCCGTACTGCATCAAGATAAGCCTGAATTGTAGCGCTATCAGGATTGCACGCCAAACTGAAACAAACGACGTTCATGCGCACAGGCGCGACCAAGCGAAACAACGGTGAATCGCTGATATGGCTAGCCAGCAATTGGGCTAAATCGCAATCGCGCTCAACCATTTCTTGATAGCCAGCCGAGCCATAGGCCATCAGCGTGAACCATGCTGGCAGCGCTCGCCAACGGCGTGAATTTTCGGGCGTGCGATGAAAAAAGCCTGGATTTTCACCAATTGGGCTAAGATAAGCGGCGCTATTATGAAACACCTCAACTTGCAAGGCACGATGGCGGGTGAATTGCATGGCTGAATCATACGGCACGTTGAGCCATTTGTGGGCATCAATCGTCAGTGAATCGGCCTGCTCAAGCCCACGCACTAAATGGGCAAAGCGCGGCGAACAGGCGGCAAAACCACCAAAAGCCGCATCAACATGCAACCAGAAATTGAATTCCTGCTTGAGTTCCGCGATTGCCATAAGATCGTCAAAATCGACACTATTGACCGTGCCTGCATTGGCAACAACGATCGCAGGTTGGTTCGCTGGCAAGGCTTGAAGTGCTTGACGTAATGCTGCGATATCAACCGCCTCGCGTTCGGGCTGCAAGGCGATTGTTTGTAGCTGTTGGCGACCCATGCCCAACATCGACATAGCCTTGTAAATGCTTGAGTGCGGTGCGCCGCTCAAAACTGGAATTGGCGCAAGCCCATACAAACCCATACGGGCAACATCGTGGTTGAGTTGTTGGGCCGCCCATTGCCGCCCAATTGCCAAGCCGACAAAATTGGCCATGGTTGCCCCAGAAACGAATGCGCCACTAAAGCTCGTGGGCAAGCCAAAGAGTTCGTGCAACATGCTGATGGCTTCGTTTTCAACGCGAATTGCGGCAGTTTCGGTTGTGCCACTTGGATTCTGATCGAAGGTGCTGACCAGCCAATCGCCTGCCAGTGCTGCCGGAGTTGCGCCGCCAGTGACGAAGCCCCAGTAACGTGGGCCAGTGCTACCAGTTAATGTATCGCTGTAGCGTGCCAAAAAATGCTCAAGCGTTTGTTCGGCTCCTAATCCAGCGCTTGGCAATTGGCTTGGTTGGTGGCTTTGCGGCGCAACTCCAACCGGACGCTGTGGTAAATCGTGGAGAAATTGTTTGGCAGTGGCAAGGGTCTGGGCTAAAATTTGGTCGATTTGAGCAGCATCGTGAGCTAAAACTGGATGCATTGGGCTACCTCAATTAATTCAGAACTAGCTTGAGCATAGCAAATGCAAGTGGCTTGGTTAAGCACCACTTTAGAGCATTTAAGCCGACCAATTATGATCCACGAAGGACACGAAGTGCACGAAGGAGAAGTGGCTATAGGCTATGAGGCTATGGGCTAGCAGAACATTTTCTTGGATTTCAAATGATCCAAAACAATAGCCTTTAGCCCTACTTCGCTCTGCGCCTCTGTGTTAAATCAGATCCCCAACCCCTAGCCCCTAGCCCCTGAAACCTGACCCCTACTTCTGCTTGACAATCGCGCTGAGGTTTTGTATAGTATTCATCGAAGCGTTTCGACTATGCGTTTCGACTACACGCTTCGATAAACTAAGCTAACCGCCACAAGCGAGAACGGGGGGCATTGTGCCAACGATGGTCGATGTCGCGAAACGGGCCGGGGTTGCGCTCAGCACCGTCTCATATGCACTCAATGGAACGAGGCCGATCTCTGAAGAAACCCGCCAGCGGATTTATGCCGCGATGGAGGAGCTGGGTTACAAGCCGCATGCCTTAGCTCGCGGTTTGGCCAGCAAGCGTAGCAAAATTATCGCCCTGCTTTTCCCCACGCCTGAACGTGGCTTAGGCTTAACTGAGCTTGAGTTTGTTACCAGTGCGGCGGAAGCGGCTCGCAATAAAGGCTACCACTTGGTTTTATGGTCGTTGCCCACCGATTCCAGCGAGCTACGCCAACTCTTGCAACAAGGCCTTGTCGATGGCGTGTTGGTGATGGAAGTCCACCTCAATGATCCACGGATTGAATTACTGCGCGAGCTTGAATTTCCCTTCAGCATGATTGGGCGCTGTGCCGAAAGCATAGGCATGAGCTATGTTGATATTGATTTTGATCGGACGACCCAACTCGCAGTCAATTGCCTCGCTGAGCTTGGCCACCGCCAAATTGGCTTTATCAATCATTCACAAGAGGCATTTGAAGCTGGCTACGGACCGACCGTGCGGGTGGCGCAACGCTTCAATGAGGCGATTGCTGCCGCTCAATTACACGGCGTGAGCAGCTTTTGCCACGATTCAGTTGCCGCAGGCTACGAAACCTTCAACCAACTTTTAACCGATCATCCAGCTTTGAGTGGCTTGATTGTGATGAATGAACGGGCAATTCCAGGCATCATTCAAGCTGTCAGCGAACGTGGCTGGAGCATTCCCGACGATATTTCGCTGATTTCGCTGGTTTCTTCGGCGCGGGTTGCCGAAATGACCTTGCCAACCCTGACGACTTTAGAACCACCAATCGCCGAGCTTGGGGCGTTGGGGGTCGATTTACTCATCCAACAACTCGAAGCCCAAGATCGCGAGTTGCCCCAAGCACTTTTGCCATGTCAATTAGTTGTGCGCGGCAGTACCGGTCAAGCACGGCGCACAGAACGATAGTTCACCACCGCTCACTCGTCGGCTGAAATTAACAATGACTATGGTAACGCTCCCAAGGAGGACACAGATGTCCACATCGAAGTCAACGTTCCGACTCTCTTTTATGCTACTCTTGGTTTTGATCACCAGCATCTTGGCGGCTTGCGGCTCTGAGACCGCTACCACTGCGCCAAGCGGCAGCACCACCACCAGCAACGAGCCACGCACCATCAAACTTTGGCACTACGAAGGTGCTAATAGTGCCATGGGTATCGCTTGGGCCGAGTCAATCAAACAATTTCAAGCATCACACCCTGGCGTAACGATTCAGTTTGAAGAAAAAGGCTTCGAGCAAATTCGCCAAACCGCTGGCATGGTGCTCAACTCCGATGAAACTCCCGATATTTTGGAATACAACAAAGGTAATGCAACCGCTGGCTTGCTTTCAACCCAAGGCTTGCTGACCGATCTTTCCGAGGTGGCGACCCAACGCGGTTGGGATAAATTGCTTAGCTCCAGCTTGCAAACCACCGCCCGCTACGATGAAAAAGGCGTGATGGGCGCTGGCAAATGGTTTGGCGTGCCCAACTATGCCGAATATGTCATGGTCTATTACAACAAAGACATGTTCGCCAAAGCCAATTTGCAAGTGCCAACCACCTTGGCCGAATTCGAAGCCGTGATGGATGCCTTTGTGCAACAAGGGGTCACGCCACTCTCAGTCGGTGCTGCTGAATATCCCGCCCAACAGATTTTCTATGAATTGGTGCTTAGCCAAGCTGATCGCGAATTCGTCAATGCCTTCCAACTCTATCAAGGCGATGTCGATTTCCGTGGCCCTGAGTTTACCTATGGCGCAGAAAAAATGGCTGAATGGGTCAGCAAAGGCTATATCAGCAAAGATGCCACTGGGATCAAAGCCGAAGATATGGGCGTGGCCTTCACCAATGGCACATTCCCAATCATGATTTCGGGTAGCTGGTGGTACGGTCGCTTCACCGACGAAATCAAGGGCTTTGAATGGGGCACATTCTTGTTTCCAGGCAACAAATTGCACCCAGGCTCAAGCGGTAACATCTGGGCGGTGCCAACCAATGCCAAAAACAAAGATCTGGTCTACGATTTCATCGATATCACGATGAGCCAAGACATTCAGACCTTGTTAGGTAATTCTGGTGGTGTGCCAGTCAACGCCGACGTGAGCAAAATTACCAACGAAAAGAACAAAGAATTGATCCAAAACTTCGATGCAATTTCCAAGGCCGATGGCTTAGCCTTCTACCCCGACTGGCCAGCCCCAGGTTTCTACGATGTCTTGGTTGCCAACGTTCAAGAATTGATCGATGGGACTAAAACACCCAGCGAAATGCTCGATGCAATCGCTATTCCATATCAAGAAAATCGGGCAACGTTAGGGAAGTAAGGAGTAGGGGTCAGAGGTCAGGGGCTAGGGATTAGGACATTAATCGTCAGTCTCATCCCTTAACCCTCGCCTCTGACAATAAATAGGGTCTTGTGGCTAGGATTTAGGGGAAAAGCATAGCGATTCTGACCCCCGACCCCTAGCCCCTGACCCCTGATCAACGTTCTAGCTTCCAATCGAAAGGTTACGGCAATGATGCTTAAACGTTCAACAAACAGCGGCTACTGGTGGTTTTTGCTACCTGGCTTGATTCTGTTTGTGATGGTTATCGCCATTCCCTTCTTGATGAATATTGGCACAAGTTTTACCAACTGGCAGGGTGTCGGCACGCCAAAATGGGCTGGGCTTGATAACTATGCCCGCTTGTTCCGTGATAGCACCTTTTGGGCATCATTCCGTAACAACTTGGCGATGCTGATTGCTATGACGATTGTGCCAACCTTGCTAGGTTTATTGCTGGCAGCGGTGCTCTACGATTACATTGGCAATAAATTTGGCTCTGGCACGGCGAGCTTTTTTCGGGCAGCCTTTTATCTGCCGCAAATTTTGCCCGTGGCGATTGCTGGCGTGGTGTGGGCTTGGATTCTGCACCCCAACTATGGAGCGCTGAATGGCTTGCTCGAAACGCTTGGCCTCGAAAATTTGACCCGCAACTGGCTGGGTAATCGCCAAACTGCCTTGCCTAGCGTCATGATGATTATGGTTTGGTTCCAACTAGGCTATCCGCTGGTAATTTTCATGGCTGGTTTGCAACGCATCGATCCTGAGATTTACGAGGCAGCGGTGCTCGATGGCGCAAGCTGGTTTGATCGCTTTCGCTTTATCACGATTCACCTGATTCGGCCTGAAATTTTTGTGGTGCTGCTAACGACCACAATTGCCTCACTCAAAGTTTTTGGCCAAATTTATGTGCTGACCCGTGGCGGCCCAGGTAATGCCACCTTGGTTCCTTCCTACTTTGCCTATCAAAACTTCTTCGAGAAGGCCAATGTTGGCTATGGCGCAGCGATTGCCACCGTCATGACCTTGATCATCATTGTGCTGACGATCATCTTTATTCGTCGCCAATCAGCCGAGGAGCTTTAAGATGACCAGCCTACCAATCAAATCGACCCTTAAAAAACCACATCAGGCTGGCTTTGGCCGCTACTTGGTCTTGGCTGCGCTGATTATTGCAGTGCTGGTGGTGCTGCTGCCTTTTGCAATTGTGGTGATCAATGCCTTCAAAACTCCGACTGATTATGCCAGTAACGGCCCGCTCAGTTGGCCAAGCGCATGGTCGATCGATGGGATCGTCGAGTTTTGGCAGCGGGTCGATTATAGCCAGAAGTTGCTCAATAGCTTGCTGATTAGTGCGAGCGTGGCGGTGATCGGTGTGCTGTTATCGTTGCTGAATGCCTTTGCGCTTGGGATTGGCCGCATCAAAGGCCGCGTTTGGCTGTTGATTCTATTTATGGTTGCCAACACCCTGCCCCAAGAATCACTGGTTTATCCGTTGTACTACCTCTCCAAAGAATTCGATCTCTACAACACACGCTTTGTCGTGATCTTGATTTTCTCGGTGATTCAGAGCGCCTTTGGCACCTATTTGCTCTCATCGGTGTTCAGCACGTTTCCCAAAGAGATGCTCGAAGCAGCAATGTTGGATGGCTGTAACAAACTGCAACTCTTGTTTAAGATTATTGTTCCGGTCAGCCGCCCAACCCTCTCGGTGCTCTTTACCTTCTTTTTCATCTGGACATGGAACGAATTTTTCTTGCCGTTGATTTTGTTGATTAGCAACGATCGCCAAACGGTGCCGATTGCGGTGGGCGTGCTGCAAGGCCAACGCAACATGGAAGCCACCTTATCTAGCGCTTCAGCCTTGTTGGGAATTCTGCCCTGCTTCATCTTCTTCTTGATCTTCCAACGCACTCTGACCAAAGGCATCGCCGCAGGTAGTGTGAAGTGATCAGAGCATAGAGCATAGAACATAGAGCATAGGAGTTGGGGATCGGTTGGCGGGGGTTGGGGATCAGGCTGTTGGCCATTGATCACAGGAATATAATCCTACAAATCTGTGCCAATCTGTGGCCAAAACAACCTTCGCGTTCTTCGCGGTTCCGTCCTTCGTGTCCTTTGTGGATCAACATAAGGATTAAACAATGAAATTTACTGATGGATATTGGATGATGCGTGAGGGCGTTAATGCGCTCTTTGCATCACAGGCCTATGATGGCCAGATTAACGATACAACCCTGACGGTCTATGCGCCAGGCAAGCGCATCAATCATCGGGGCGATACACTGAACCTAGGCACAATTACCGCCCGTTTTTCCTCGCCCATGCCCGATGTGGTGCGGGTCAAACTTACCCATTTTGAAGGCCAACGTTCACTCGGCCCCAATTTCGCAATTGCCGAATCGGCTAATGAGAGCGTGAGCACTAGCGAAGATGAGCAAGAATTTCGCTTGACCAGCGGCAAATTGAGCGTGCAAATCCCCAAAACTGGCGATTGGAGCATCAATTTTTGGGCTGAGAATCGCCGCATTACCAGCAGTGGCCGCAAAGGCGTTGGCTACATAAGCATGGCCGATGCTGGCGAATTTATGCATGAGCAATTATCGCTTGGAGTTGGTGAGCAAGTCTATGGCTTGGGTGAACGCTTCACCGCCTTCGTCAAAAACGGCCAATCAGTCGATGTTTGGAACCAAGATGGTGGCACGGGCAGCGAGCAAGCCTACAAAAATGTGCCATTCTACCTAACCAATCGTGGTTATGGTGTGTTCGTCAATCAGCCCGAAAACGTGGCCTTTGAAATTGCCTCGGAAAAAGTTTCGCGAGTGCAATTTAGCGTGCCAGGCCAAAGCCTCGAATATTTCGTGATCTATGGCCCAACGCCCAAGGAAATTCTGGAAAAACTGACTGCTTTGACAGGCCGCCCCGCTTTGCCACCAGCATGGTCGTTTGGTTTATGGCTCACCACTTCGTTTACCACCTCGTATGATGAGCAAACCGTCACCAGCTTTATCCAAGGTATGGCCGACCGCGATTTGCCCTTGCACGTTTTCCATTTCGATTGCTTTTGGATGCGCGAATTCCACTGGTGTGATCTTGAATGGGATTCACGCACCTTCCCTGATCCTGAGGGCATGCTCAAGCGGCTCAAAGATCGTGGCTTGAAGATTTGTGTTTGGATCAATCCGTATATTGCCCAGCGCTCGGCGATGTTCCGCGAAGGTATGGAGCATGGCTACTTGGTCAAGAAGCCCAACGGCGATGTCTGGCAATCGGATATGTGGCAATCAGGCATGGGCTTGGTCGATTTCACCAACCCCGCTGCTTGTGCTTGGTATGCAGCCAAACTCAAAAGCCTGCTCGATATGGGCGTAGATTGCTTCAAAACCGACTTTGGCGAACGAATTCCAATCGATGTAGCCTATTTCGACGGCTCCGATCCCCAGCGGATGCACAACTACTACACTCATCTTTACAACAAAACCGTGTTTGATTTGTTGAAAACTGAGCGCGGCGAAAACGATGCGGTGGTGTTTGCGCGATCGGCGACGGCTGGTGGCCAACAATTCCCGGTGCACTGGGGCGGTGATTGCGAATCGACCTTCGAATCGATGGCTGAAAGTTTGCGCGGCGGTTTATCGTTAGGGCTTTCAGGTTTTGGCTTCTGGAGCCACGATATTGGCGGCTTCGAGGGCATGCCACCAGTTGAAATTTACAAACGCTGGATTGCCTTTGGCATGCTTTCATCACACAGCCGTTTGCATGGTAACCACACCTATCGCGTGCCGTGGATTTACGATGAAGAAGCCGTCGATGTGCTGCGCTACTTCACCAAACTCAAATCACGTTTGATGCCCTATCTTTATGGTGCTGCTGTGACCGCTTCCACCAGTGGCATTCCAGTGATGCGAGCCATGTTGCTGGAATTTCCCAACGATCCGACCTGCGATTTCCTTGATCGCCAATATATGTTGGGAGATTCGTTGTTGGTTGCGCCAGTATTCGCCTATGACAACACGGTGACCTACTATGTGCCTGCTGGCCGCTGGACGCACATTACGACTGGTGCGGTGGTTGAAGGCCCGCGCTGGGTCACCGAAACTCACGACATGTTGAGCCTGCCATTATTGGCTCGCCCCAACAGCTTGATTGCGATTGGCAACAACAGCGAGCGCCCCGATTACGACTATAGCAGCGGCGTGACCCTGAATTTGTACCAATTGGGCGATGGTCAAGCCGCCTACACTATGGTTCCTGCAACCAATGGCGATATTGCGGCCTCGTGGAGTGCCCGCCGCGATGGTGACACGATCAGCATCGTGCAAGAAGGCCAAGCCAGCGATTGGCAAGTGGTGTTGGTTGGTGTGCAACAAGTCGCCAGCGCCGACGGCGCTTTAGTCGAGCAACATCCGCTCGGCGTGCAGCTCACCGCACTTGATCACGCCACCAAGTTGGTGGTCAAGTTGAAGTAGGGCGTAAGAACATAGAACACAGAACATAGAACAGAGAAGTTGAGGATTGGAAAAGGTTTAGGGGCCAGAACTGAAGGATGAAAAGACACTGTGGGTAATTGTAAAACGTTAGAAAAACACTTCTTAGCGTTCTTCGTGTCCTTCGTGGTTTCATCCTTCGCATGCTTCGTGGAGCAACATAAGGAATTAAATCATGACACAACATAAATTTAGCTTTGGATTATGGACAGTTGGCAATGTTGGGCGCGACCCATTTGGCGAGCCAGTGCGCAAAACCCTCTCGCCAGTTGAAATTGTCCATTTGTTGGCTGAAGTTGGGGCATGGGGCGTAAATTTTCACGATAATGATTTAGTGCCGATTGATGCCAGCGCCAGCCAAAAAGCCCAAATTGTGGCCGATTTCAAGCAAGCGCTCAAGGATACTGGCTTGGTTGTGCCGATGGCAACCACCAATTTATTTGGCCATCCGGCCTTCAAAGATGGCGCGTTTACCAGTAATGATCCGGCTGTGCGGGCCTATGCCTTGCAAAAAACCATGGCGGCCATGGATTTGGGCGCTGAATTTGGCGCGAAAACCTATGTGTTTTGGGGTGGCCGCGAAGGCAGCGAAACCGATGCCTCAAAAAATCTGCTGGAAGGCTTGAAGTGGTTCCGCGAAGCGCTCAACTTCTTGTGTGACTATAGCAATGCCCAAGGCTATGGCTATCGTTTCGCCTTGGAAGCCAAGCCCAATGAACCACGCGGCGATATCTTCTTGCCCACCACCGGAGCCATGTTGGGCTTTATTCAGACCCTCGATCAGCCAGAGATGGTGGGTGTCAATCCAGAAGTTGCCCACGAAACCATGGCTGGCTTGAATTTTACCCATGCGGTGGCCCAAGCGCTTGATGCTGGCAAACTATTCCATATCGACCTCAACGATCAAAATAGTGGCCGCTACGACCAAGATTATCGCTTTGGAGCGCAAAACTATAAACAAAGCTTTTTCTTGGTGAAATTACTGCAAGATGCTGGCTACGATGGCCCATTGCACTTCGATGCTCATGCTTACCGCAGCGAAGATCTTGAGGGAGTTAAAGATTTTGCCCGTGGTTGTATGCGCACCTACCAAATTTTGGTCGAAAAAGTTCAGCGCTTCAATGCTGATCCAGAGATTCAAGCGCTATTAGCCCAAATCAACGCCCCAAATGCTGATGTTGAGCGATTCCGTGGTGGCTATACGCCAGAACGTGCCGCTGCGCTCAAAGCCTATCAATTTGATCGCCAAGCGCTTGGCGAACGCGGCCTCGGCTACGAAAAGCTCGATCAACTGACCTTCGAGTTGTTGATGGGAGCGAGATAGAAAGGCAAAAGGCAGAAGTCAAAAGGCAAAAATATCTGTCAATAGTCAGCTTTGTGCTCTTCATGGGTTCAAATTATTGATCCACGAAGAGCACGACGGTTATTTTAGCCACAGATTTCACAGATTTTCCTAGGCTAATATCCCAATAGCCAATAGTCAATAGCTGTATCGCCCCTGCGTCCAGCCCGATCCCCAGCCCCCAACAACCGATCCCCAATCCCTATGTTCTATGCTCTATGCTCTCTGTTCTTTCGCCTTACCCGCAAATTGCCAAGATATGCTATGCTAGGAGCTACAATGTTGCTTGCAATGGGGCAAACAACGAGCTATACAGCACACACGAGGTAGAACAAGCCATGATTGATTGGACCGAAAATTACGGGTTTTTGCTGAATGAACAGCACGATATGCTGCGTAAAACTGTGCGCGATTTTGCTGAAAAAGAAGTCGCTCCCTACATCCAAGAATGGGATCGTAAGGGCGCTGGTGAGCATGCCGGAACTGCCGAGCATATGTTGCCAATTATCAAACGCATGGGTGAACTCGGTTTTCTCGGGGTGTGTCTACCACAAAAATATGGCGGTGCAGGCTTCGATTATTTGGGGCTAGCAGTCGTTTGTGAAGAATTAGAGCGGGTTGATACATCGCTGCGGGTGATTCTCAGCGTGCATACTGGCCTCAACTCGTTGGCCGTGTTTCAATGGGGCACTGAAGAACAAAAGCAAAAATATCTTGTACCCCAAGCGACTGGCGCAAAAATTGCCGCCTATTGTCTGACCGAGCCAAATGCTGGCACCGACGTTGCTGGTATGCAGTCAACCGCTGTGCTCGAAGGCGATCACTATATTCTCAACGGCGAAAAAACTTGGATTAGCCTCTCAGATTTGGCCGACCATTTCTTGGTGGTAGCCTACACCGACAAGGGCAAAAAGCAACGTGGCATGACGGCGTTTATCGTCGAACGCAGCTTTGAAGGTGTTTCAACGATGCCAATTCATGGTAAGTTGGGCGTGCGGGCTGGCAACACAGGTAGCGTCGTATTCGAAAATGTGCGCGTACCAGTTGCCAATCGCTTGGGCGAAGAAGGCGAAGGCTTCAAAATTGCCATGACGGCGCTCGATAATGGCCGCTATACTGTGGCAACTGGAGCAACTGGCTTGATCCAAGCTGCTTTAGAAGCTTCAGTCAAGTATTCCAAAGAGCGCGAAACCTTTGGTGTGCCGATTGGTCAACATCAATTGGTTAAGCGCATGATCAGCCATATGGTGCTGAAGTTGGAAACTGCCCGCTTGTTGTGCTATCGCGCTGGCTGGCTCAAAAACCAAGGTATTCGCAACACCCGCGAAACCACCTTGGCCAAATGGCATGCTACTGTCGAAAGTTTCAACTGCGCCAACGATGCAATTCAAATTCATGGAGCCTATGGTTTTAGTGACGAGTATCCAGTCGAACGTTATTTGCGCAATAGCCGTGGCGCGGTAATTTACGAAGGAACCCGCGAGTTGCAAGAACTGTTACAAGCGGATTTTGCGCTCTCAGAGCGTGAAAACAAGCCTTTGCGCTGTGAGCTACCAGCCTACGATGAAGAGGCTTGGAACGCCTAAACAGCCTTGGCTGTCGGAGCGAACACCACCGCGAGCAAGGGTTTTTGAGCTTGTTCGCGGTGGTCGTGTTTTTAAGGAGGAAGTATGTCGCGTTGGATTATTATCGTTGTTCTGATCTTTTCAGGTTTTTCTGCCCAATTTGTTCAGCAATCAAATCCTGAGCTTTCCCCCGCTGCCGTTCCAGCTGGCTTCACCCAAACCGTAGTTGTCCCTACCAGTAGCCTCGATGCCCCAACTGCCTTTACTTGGTTGCCCTCTGGTGAAATGTTAATTACCCAGCAAAATGGTGAATTGCTTAGCTGGAATGGCACTAACACTCGCACCGTAATGAGCCTTGGCAATCGAGTTTGTTACGACTTTGAGCGTGGTTTGCTTGGCATCGCGGTTGATCCGCAATTTACCAGTGGTCGTCCGTATGTCTATGTCTACTATACCTTCAATAAATTTAACCAAACTTCGAACAATTGTCCTCGTCAGAGCACAACCGTTAATCCAGTTAATCGAGTTTCACGCTTTACCTGGAGCAATAATGTACTCGATATCAACTCAGAATCGGTCTTGATTGATAATATTGGGTCGTACAACGGCAACCACAATGCTGGCGATCTTGGCTTTGGCAAAGATGGCAAGTTGTATATTAGCGTTGGCGATGGCGGTTGCGATTATCTCGATAGTGGCTGTGGTGGCGCAAATGATGCCTCACGCGAACAACATACCTTGCTTGGCAAAATTTTACGGATCAATGCTGATGGCACGATTCCTAGCGATAATCCGTTTACTGGCAGCGGCACGGCGCGTTGTAACACTGGCTCAGTTGCTAGCGGCACAATTTGCCAAGAAACCTGGGCTTGGGGGTTTCGTAATCCCTACCGTATGACCTTCGATCCTAATGCCAGCGGCGTGCGCTTGTTTGTCAACGATGTTGGCCAAAATGTGCGCGAAGAAATCGATGAAGTTGTGGCAGGCAAGGATTATGGCTGGAATTGTCGCGAAGGTACGCGGGTCAATAATTCAACGGGGCCATGTTCGCCAACGCCCGCCAATATGGTTGACCCAATTTATGAATATAGCCATGGCAATGCTGGTGCACCATTTATTAATTGTAATTCGATCACTGGTGGCGCGTTTGTGCCCGCCAATACTTTTCCCAGCAATTACAGCGGCTATATGTTTGGCGATTATGTTTGTGGCAAAATCTTTATGATTTCAGCCCAAGCACCCTACAATTCGGTTCTAACTTTCTCAGATGATCCTGGATCAGTCACGCATATGGCGTTTGGTCCCAACGGCGGTCGCCAAGCGTTATTCTACGCAACCTATGCCAATGGTGGCGAAATTCGCCGCATTAGCTATGATGGTAGCAGTAGCTTGAATTCAGCGTTTACGGCCAACCCCAGTTTTGGCGCGGCTCCCTTGGCCGTGACCTTTACTGCTAGCAATCCGAGCAGCGGCGCAAGCTATTTGTGGAATTTTGGCAATGGCACGAGCCGCGAAACTAACACGGCCAGCACATCCTACACTTACGCCAACAATGGCACCTACACTGCAACCCTGTATTTGCGTGGCAGCAACGGCGATTTATCGAACGTGAGCCAGGCAATTGTGCGGGTTGGGGCGACTGCACCGAATGCCAGCATCACCCAACCAAGCTCAAGTGCCCAATTTGCGGTTGGCCAAACAATCCAAGTGCGAGGACAGGCCAGCGATGCCGAACAAGGCCAATTGCCAGCCAGCGGTTTATCGTGGAAAGTGATTTTGCATCACGATACCCATACCCACCCCTATTTGACCCAACCAACCACCAATAGTTTTAGCTTTACTGCACCAGCCCCCGAAGATTTATTGGCGGCCAGCAACAGCTATTTGGAGCTTGAGCTGACTGCGACTGACGATAGCGGTTTGAGCCATGTCGTCACCCAAACTATCCAACCGCATAAAGTCAATGTGACCTTGGCCTCAACCCCGAACGCTAACGCCAATTTTGTGGTCAATAACGACCCGATCGAAGCCGATGATCCATTTATTTCGTGGGAAAACTACAGCCTACGTGTAACTGCGCCAGTCTATGTTGATAGCAATCGTTGGTGGCGTTTTGTGCGCTGGAGCGATAACAATACCAGCAATCCACGCACCTTTACGACACCTGCCAGCGCCACGACTTACACCGCAGTCTACGAAGAATTTACCCCCTATCAGCTCTATTTGCCAATTTTGCGCAAAAATCATCAATAATCAAGCATAATCCAAAACCATAGGCATCAACGCCCTTTGATCGATACCATCAAAGGGCGTTGGTGGATGCCGCGCCAAAAGGTGTAGAGCCGATTGGTTCAGCCTAAATTCAGCTCCCAACAGCTACACATCCAAGATACATCTTTTGCAGGCTGCCGATTGTAGGCTGAGCCAGCTATAGTTTGGCTAGTTTCAACCAGAGGAGCTAGCAATGCAAAATCCATCTTCAACGGCTTGGTTGGGTCGGTTTCTGAGTATTTGGCTGGGCCAAGTTTTTTCATTAGTTGGAAGCCAATTAGTTCAATTTGCGATTATTTGGAATTTAACTCTACGCACTGGTTCGGCCACAACCTTGGCTTTTGCCACATTAATGGCGATGTTGCCAGCGGTGCTGCTTTCGCCGTTTATTGGCACTTGGGTTGATCGCATGAATCGCCAAGTGATTATGTTGGTTGCTGATGCCTGTTCGATGTTGGTGACGATTGGCTTGGCTTTGCTCTTTTGGCGCGGAGCTGATGCAGTGTGGCATATTTACGCAGCATTATTATTACGTTCGATTTGTGAGCGATTCCATGCCACAGCTATGGGTGCTTCAACCGTATTACTTGTGCCCAAAACCCATTTGGCCCGGGTTCAAGGCCTCAATCAAGCCTTGAATGGCGGTATGAATATTGTTGCGGCACCATTGGGCGCATGGCTGATTGCCAAATTTCCCTTGCAAGTCGTTTTATCAATTGATGTAGTTACAGCCTTGTTGGCAATTTTACCTTTGCTCTTTGTGCGTATTCCCCAGCCGCAACGTGATGCCGACCGCAAAGTTACCTTTTGGCAAGATATGCGCGAAGGCTTTATCTATGTGATTGGCTGGCGTGGCTTATTGATTAGCTTAATTATGGTGAGCATGATCAATTTGGTGATGACTCCGATTGGCTCGTTGTTGCCTTTGCTCGTGACCAAAATTTTTGGTGGCGGAGCCAGCGAATTGGGCTGGATGGAAGCAGCGCTCTCAATTGGGATTATTCTCGGCGGGATTTTATTGAGCATTTGGGGTGGCTTCAAGCGGCGGATTGTTACAGCCTTGTTTGGCTTGGTGTTGCTTGGTAGTTTTACCTTGTTGATGGGAATCATGCCTAGTTCATTGATTTGGGCGGCGATTGCTATGAACGGTTTGGTTGGCTTGAGTTTGCCAATCGTCAATGGCTCGTTTGGCGCGATGATTCAAGGTGTAATTGCGCCCGAATTGCAAGGCCGCGTGTTCTCGTTGGTTGCCAGCTTTGCCACGGCCATGGCTCCACTGGGCCTGTTATTGGCTGGCCCAATTGCCGATAGTTTTGGCCTGCGAGTTTGGTACATTCTTGGTGGTGTGGTGACGATTGCAATGGGCGTGTTGGGTTTTGGTCTGCGCTCGGTTATGACAATGGAAAGCCAAAATCAAGCGACTGAGCCAACGATGGTTGAGGCCACACTAAGCCAAGCCTAAATATAACGTTGAAATAGGTTGGATGCTTTGTTGGCGCAACCCCCTCTCTTGCATTGTGTGGGAGAGGGGGTTGTTTAATTATTTGGCTACTTAATCAAATTCAAATCTTTATCGCGCAAGCCGACCAAGGCCATCTCGCCTGCCTCGTTGATATGCAGTTCAGCATAACGAGCCTCAGCAAAACGCTCGCCAGTGCCCTCTTGGAAGAAGAATGTATCTGCTGCCAGCTGCACGTCATAACCTCGCGAACGATATTTGAGCCGTTGTTGGTTGGCAGCCAAAGCTTGCTCACCATATTCAAAATGCGAAAATGTGCCAATATTCTGCTGATCAACCGTGAGCACCAACACACCTTTGCTTGAAAATGCTTGATCATAGGAAAATGGGAACGTATCGTAATTCAACTGCATATAATCGCCTTGCAGCAACGAGCGTGGATCAACTGGGGCTAATTCGAGGTAGACCACCCGCCCCGTATTGATTACTTCTTCGCGTTGCACCACACTGAAATTAACCAAGCCCAAACAAGCCACCAAACTGAGGATAATTAAGCCATAACGAATACTCATAAAGCTTCCTTTTGATTCAATTTCAGCACCAATGCCCGAATTGTCAGCAATGTCATTCCAGTGGCAAACAAGATGATTGATTTGTAGAGCAATGAAATATTAAGATTGTAGTAATACAAACTCAATGCGCCGATTAATGCCAAACAGCCAAACCCAAACATTACCGGATAGCCGCGCCAATAGCTGAGCAAAATAATCAACAGGGCAATAATGATCGCTGGCGTATTGATCCCAACGAAGGTGATAAATAATAAGCCAAGCCCGATACAGCCCAGTTGAATTAGCCCCAATTTATACTCAAATTCATTAATAATCATCCAAATAGTTGTGCCCAAGCAGATAATCGCGACCAGTGCTGGCAAAATAAAGAAACTGCCGTGTGAGAAAAATTCAGCCCAATTGAAGTTGATTAGCAGACTGGAGATGCCCATAAACAGCAGCATGCCATAGGCTATTGGCGAAGCACTTGACCAACGCTGATCTTCATGAATTTTTGCTTCAAACCACATCAGGAGTGAAAAGCTAATGATCATAATGCTCAACAGGAGATATATATAATTGAAACTTTCGACCCAATTGCTCAGATCCCCTGCAATGACATGGATGGATGTAATTACTGCCAAGGTTGAGATTAAGCGTTGAGTGAAATCACGATGGCCAACAAATAGGCCTATTTCTAAGACAATCACCCCAAGCGCTGCAACTATCAATGAGTCAACAATTTCTGCCCAGCCGCTGATTGCTAGCAGTTGACCAGTGATGCTGATTGCTAGGGCGAGTTGACGTAAAAAGGTTGATGTTTGACTGCGGCGATTAATCCCAAATGCAGCGGCACACAATCCCAATCCAACAACCAATGCCCCAAATTCATTGGTAATAATGCTGGTAATGCCCAAAAAAGTAAGAAACATGAATGCCGCGAACCATGCTCCAATCCCAGCAAAAATTCGCATATACCATGGGTCTTCGCTGGGTGGTTGGGCTGAAAGCACAAATGTTGGTGGCTCAAGCTCAAGATCAGCGAACAATTGGCGTAGGCTATAGCGTGTAGTGTTCATGCATGGCCTCCTAGCAGTTGTTGACGTTGGCGCACCCAGAGAATTGAGCCAACCGTTTGACCCAAAATGATCATGCCAGCGAGCAGGAATGTTGCGCCAGAATCATACGAAAGCCATTCGAAGAGCCAACGATCGACGAAAAACCAGATTGCGCCAAGGCTGGCTAAGGCTAGTAGCCCATCAAACCTGACAAAATGATGGTAGATTGTCATACCAGCTAACACCACAATTGCTAGGAGATAGAGGATAACCCGTGCAGGATTAAGCTCGTTCGACCCATAGCTGAAAAATCGATCACCAAAATTAAAGCTGATCAGCACCAGTACCCATAACAAAGCTAACCCAAGCACCCGATGTAGCCAATTAGTTTGGAGCCAAGCTAGTTTACGTTGGCGCAAACCCTCAACCAGCGCAAAACTGAGCCCATTGAAAATCAACAAGGCGAATAAATCGTTAGCTTGACGCGAATTGCCAATTTGATCGTAATAAAGCACAATCGTAAGGTTCCAAAGCCCCCACCACAGCAGCCACAACGGCGCAAAATTGCCAGCAATTGCCAAGCCGGTGATCACCAAGGCCCAATTCAAAAAGAGGGTATAGGCATCAGCACCAGTTTGGTAAATTTGGCCAAATAGCGCCATCAGTGCGCCAACTAAACAAGCGCCGACGGTTAATAAAATTTTGCCTTGAATTCGTTCCAAGCCATACCACAAGGCTGCCACGATTGAGCTGAGCAATGCGCCTTCAACTAAGCCCAGTTTGGCGAAGCGATGCATGCTGGCCCAATTGAAAGCAAAGAAGAAATAGACCCCACAAACCGCCAAGCCAGCACCCAGCACCAGCAAGATCAGGTTGAAAAAGCGTACCCAAGCTTGGGCCGTTGGCGTAAACCCGCTTAGTTGTAAGGCGCGTTTCATCATTGCCCGATTAAAAATTCCCTCATCGACGTAATGATGCAGCAGGTCGCGGGTTGGGGCTTGATCAAGTGGATCTGGAAGTTCGATCATACAAGCCTTTCTTTCTATCACTCAGTTGATCTACTGCTATTGTAAATCTAAGCTGCTCCCATGGAATGTAACCAAAGGTACACCTACTGGGTGATTCTGGCGCTAATTTAATTGGGTGTTTTGGAACAGAGAGAGGGACAAGCAATTAAAGAGGCTTCACAACGCAGCGGATGCTATTTCTGCCAATCTGCCACAAACTGGCGTTGTAGATCGTTGCTTGGTGAGGGGTAGCGGTAGTCGCGGGTGTTTTGGCGTAATCGCGTCATTTGTTCTATTGCTTGGGTATATTCCCAGCCTTGTTCGACGAGCAAGCAGCCGATGACTGTGCCTGTTCGGCCTAGCCCGCCCCAACAATGGACATACACATTTTGTTGCTGATCAAGCGCATTAATTATTTGCGCCAGAATCGCTTGCATCTGGGAAACTGATGGAATGTTCATATCGGGGATTGGAAAATGATAGCGAACGAGCGCTGGGCTTGCTTGAATTTGGTGCAGCGCCGCGCTGTAATCGCCCAATTCTTGGGTTTCGGCTTGCTCAGTCAGATCAATAAAAACAGTGATTTTGGCCTGGCTAAAGTGCTGTAAACGCTCATGTAACGGCTCTTTTTCCAACAGCATGGGATGTTCGCCCGCCAGCAAACGCCCTGGAAGCACCCAATACGAAGCCGAAATCGGTGTAGCAAGCATTGTTGGCTGATTCATTTGTTGCCATAAACTATTGTTGGTCATACGTAACTCGCTTATCGACTAGTTTTGGCTGCATGTAACTGGCGTAAATGTTCGGCGGTGGCGGCATTGGCTGGAAAAAATGCCTCAATCGCCAATTCTGAAACTGTCACGTCAATTGGTGTGCCAAACACCATGGTTGTGCTAAAAAAGCTGAGCATGCCATGGGCGGTGCGCAACGTGAAGGGCAAGGCAATATCCATGCTTTCATGATAGGGCGGAATCGGCGTAGTATGAGTTTGATTCGTGGGATAGGCCGCCAATTCATGATACAGCTCATCCAAATACGTATCGGCGGTTAGCTCGATTTGGTGGCGCAAACGGGCCAATAAATGCGCTTTCCAAGCCGCTAAATTGACAATCTGTGGTGCTAAGCCCTCAGGATGCAGGCTCAAGCGCAAGACATTAACTGGTGGAGTTAATAAATCTGTGGCTACGCCTGCCAGAAAATAATCAATACAATTATTGGCCATTATCATCTGCCAATGGCGATTAATCGCAATCGCTGGATATGGCTCGTGGCCGTGCAACACATGCTGAATTGCCTCGCGAGCAGGATCTAAATCGCCATCATCAAGCGAACGCTCGCTGAACAACGGTGCAAACCCGGCCGCCACCAACAACACATTTTGCTCACGCAGCGGTACTTCTAAATGCTCAGCCAAATGCAACAGCATATCGCGGCTAGGCAATGAACGTCCAGTCTCCAAGAAACTCAAGTGTTTGGTTGAAATATTGGCATCGCTGGCCAGATCAAGCTGGCTCAAGTGGCGACGCTGCCGCCAAGTACGAATCAGTGAACCAATTGCTGCTTGTTTCATAGCTGCATCTTAGCATAATTTGGGTAGTTGCCACGATTACCTCAGAGGTAATTGTGCTGCCAACCATCAGCGCCTATGCTGCATCTAGGTTCTTCAACCTGACGCTGTTGGGGTTTGACGATAATTACAACAAAGGAGCAATCGTATGCGTTGGTTACAACACCCTCAATTATTACGCTATGCAATTCGTTTTGATGGAATGAGCGCTGGAGTTTTGATGGCTGGCTTGCTGGGCTTGAATCAACCGCTGGCGGCATTTTTTGGTTTGCCAAGTAGCTTTTTGTGGTATGTCGGCTTGGGCTTGATTCCATGGGTGAGCTGGTTGGTGTGGCTCTCGTTTCGGCCAACGATCAAGCGCGGGGCGGCTTGGTTTGTGGTGGCAGTCAATGCCTTGTGGCTGGCCCAAAGTGTTTGGCTAATTGTTGGGCCTAGCTTTGATCCAACAGTTTGGGGCTATGGTTTTCTCATCTCGCAAGCGATTTTGGTGCTGCTGATTACCGAAACTGAAATTATTGCTTTGCGGCGCAAATTGGTAAATGCCTAAACCTAATCAAGAGGCAGGATGGCACTGCTGTCGAGGCCATCCTGCCTATGCGCTTAATTACCAGCAATCTCTAGCATGCGTTCGAGCGCCAAACGGGCTTTTTGCTTGATGGCAGTTGGCACAGCAATTTGATTGACGACATTGCCCTCAACCAAATTCTCCAAGACCCAACATAATTCCTCAGGATCGATCCGATACATCGTTGAACAAAGACAGGCAAATGGCGAGACAGAGACAATCGTTTTATCAGGATTATTGGTTTGTAAACGATTGACCAAGTTGATTTCGGTGCCAACTGCCCACATGCTGCCTGCTGGAGCCTCGTTGATCGTTTTGATGATGTAGGCAGTTGAGCCAACATAATCAGCCTCGTTGGTCACGCCCAAGGTGCATTCAGGGTGCACAATCACATTAATTTCGGGGTGTTTTTCGCGCCAAGCTTTGATGTAGGCTGGGCGGAATTGAGCGTGTACCGAGCAGTGACCAGCCCATAGCAACACTTCAGCTTCACGAATGGCCTCTGGTGTATGCCCGCCATAGCGCAAATTAGGATTCCAAACCAACATTTTATCGAGCGGAATGCCAAGTTTCGCAAACGCGGTATAGCGGCCAAGGTGCTGATCAGGCAGGAACAGCATTTTGGGGCGGAGATTTTTGGCCCAGCGCACAATTGGCTCAGCATTGGATGAGGTACAGCAAGCTCCTCCATGTTCGCCGACAAAAGCCTTGACGGCTGCCGATGAGTTGACGTAAGTAATTGGCATGACCTGGGCCTCGGCATCGCCCAAAATCTCGTTAAGCTCATCCCAAACTTCTTCAAGCTGTTCGATATCGGCCATATCGGCCATCGAGCAACCAGCGGTATGGTCGGGCAGAATCACGGTTTGGTCGTCGCGACCGAGAATATCGGCGCTTTCGGCCATGAAGTGAACGCCACAAAAGACGATATATTCGGCGGCAGTTTTGCGCGCATCAACCGAAAGCCCATAGGAATCGCCACTTAAATCGGCATGCTTGACCACATCATCACGTTGATAGTGGTGGCCCAGAATCACCAAACGCTCGCCCAATTTGGCCTTAGCCGTAGCAATCCGTTGATCCAATTCCTCGATTGAAAGCCCTGCATAGTCCTCGGCACGTTCATGTGCCACGCCAATTGCTTCGGCTGCGATGACGGTCATGATGACTCTCCATTGGGTAAACATTTAGTAAGTGTCATTTTGACACTATAAATCGTGAGAAAAAGAGCGGAACGTATCAAACGCCCCTAATAATGTCATTCTAACACAATGATCAGTAGTGTCAAGATGACAATTTTGATTAAGTGGGGATCGGGGATCGGTTGTTGGGGATCAGGATTTAGAATCAGGCTAGTTTAACTTTTATCCTTAGCCCTTCGTGCTCTTTGTGTCCTTCGTGGTTAAAAGCAAACTCCCCGACCCCCAACAACCGATCCCCCATTTTAACCTGGCAAACAAAAACGCTCTTGAGCACCATGGCCAGCGGTGTAGACCAAGCCGCGATTGCGCAGATCGCGCAGTAGGCGGGTGGTGGTGGTGCGATTGACTCCAATTGCCGAGGCAAGTTGTTCATGGGTTAAGCGAATATCAATTAATGTGCCTTGTTCGGTTGGCTTGCCAAATTGCTCGGCTAATAATCCCAACAACCCTAAAATGCGCTGATCGCTATAGCCATTGGCTTGCATCGAAGCCCAACGCTCCATTTGGCTTAATCGGCTGCGCAGGCGTTGTAATAATGATGGATGCTCGGCAACCTGCGCCCAAGCATAGACTTGACCAACGACATCGCTATGGGCATATAGCTGGACACTCGATTGTTGCTCGGTGCTATACACCAACTGTTGTGGGCCGCATAAGCTGACCAGCACCTGCGAACCATCGCTATGCAACGTGGCTAACCCCACCACGCCTTCATTAATTAATAAGATATGCTCGGCTGGCAGGCTGATTAATGTGCCCCGTTGATAATGGCGTTGGCGCTGTTTGACAATGGGGTCGCTCTGGCCTGCGATATAGTTGCTGCGCTGGCTCAGCACATTCAGCAACAATTGCTCGGTGCAACTATCAGTCAACACAATATCGGCGCTAGCTTTGTAGGCCGCAATCGAAAGCTCGATCTGGCCGCTCAAATTCCAGCCGATCCACGGCATATTCCAGGTTGGTAGGGTGGTGGTCAGTTGTTCAAGCTCAGCTTGGTTGTTGAAACAAGCGACAACGATGGTTTGGTGCGGTAGGGCTGGCAATTGAGCCAATTGATTCAACGGCAAGAGCATTGGGATATAGCCCTGTTCCATCAACAGGTTGGTTTGAATGCTGGCGGTGCTGGTGTGATTAATTAACAAAATAAATGAGGCTGACATACTGCTGCTTCCTTTCAAAATCATGCCACAACGACTCAACCACGGTTGAGCTTCTCGAAGTTTGACATCATGAATTGAATGATTAGGCAGAACGTGGCGGGGGTAGCTTGGGTAGCAAATCAAACGAGGCTAAATGCAGCCGTTGCTGATAGATGCGCTGGGTTTGTGGTTTGACTTGGAGCAATAAATTCAGGCTAATCAGCACCATTGCAAACAAGGCCACCAGTTGATGGCGATGCAGCGCAGTGCTCAGCATGTGATCTGAAGTGGGGCTGCTGTCCGAGGGCGTTTCGAGTCGACAGACAAACATGGCTGCGCTAGGGTTGGCTTGAACATGGGCGGCATTGCTGAAACTTAATTCATGGATGATACAGGCGATTGGACAAATCAGCGCTAGTTGCAGAATAAAGTAGCAACAGCAAAACCAGCCCCAACGGCTGAGTTTGCTGCGACGGATGGTTTGTCCCAATTGTTGGCCTGCATGTGCCATGAGCTTGTTCCACCAAAACTAGTGGCATCATAGCATATTATTTAAGCTTTTGGTGCAGAATTGGCTCAATTATTAATGGTTGTAAACGGGGCCAGCAATGCCAAGCCATGGCAATTGCCGCTGCACATTCAAGGCCGCTCGCAATAAAAATTGCTGCTGACCATGGCCAAATGCTGGCCCAAACCAGCACTGCTAGCGCGATATGCAGCAAACCGCTGGCCGACCAAACCAGCCACGGCGAACCACGCCAGCCATTGGCATCAAGCCGTGGCAAAATCCAAAAGGCTACGCCAAAAATTAAATTCAGTAGCCAGCCCACTAGCATGGCATGAATGTGGGCGGTGCGCCAATACCAAATCCATGGCCAAACCCCAAATGCCTTGCTTACCAATAAGATGCCACCAACGCTGCCGCCAATCACCAAATAGAGCAGGGCAGCTCGAATGCTGATTTGACTAAATTTCGGCATACTTCCCTCGCCTATTTGGCTTTGACCGCTTTGCCCTTGACCCGTGGCCAAAGCATCAGCAAAATTAGCCATAATGCGCCGACTTGCAAGATTGCCGCAACGACCACCGCCCAGCTGACGATTGGGCTTGGTTGCCATTGCAGCATTGGCTCAACCACGCTACGCAGCCCAAGCCCAAGATTAAAGGTGATATACGCAGCCCAAGCAATTCGTTCGTTGCCACGTGGCTGCTCACGGGTATGCACTGGAAACAGCCAAATCGCCACGCCCACAATCAACTGAGTAACCCAACCAACCATCAATGCGTGATAAAACACAATTTGCAAAGCTGCTAACGGATTGGTTTTGAAGCCCCACAGTTGGCTAGTGAGCATGGCGCTGCCTAAACCAAACGCCAGCACCAGCCAAACAAATGCCGTGCGAATATAGTAACGAGCAAGTGTTGGCATGATCCTGGCTCCTCGAAATTAGGCTGTTTTGCCCAAAATGGCGGTTAAATCGGCGACGATCGGCGCTAGCTCAACTTGATGGGCTTGGGCGGCTTGGCTCAGGCTTAATCCGCCACCGCAACACAAATCAAAGCCATGTTGACGTAAAACAGCCATAACGTCGGGGTGGGCTTCGGCTAATGCGGCGAGAGTGCTTTCGGCGATAACCTGTGGGGTTACAGTTGTAGTTGACATAAATTTAATGCTCCTTGCAACAATTAAGCTAGGTCTAGCATACCCGTGACAGAACTGTTGAGCAGCGACTTTTCTCACAAGCAGCTATCTAGGCAGCATGCGAGAAAAGTCGCAGCCAAACCAATTGTAAGGTTCTAAGCTAGCGCTATGTAATTACAACGGCTGGCCAACATCCAAATTGCATATCGATCACTGGCGATCCCCAGCATCGATTGATGGTTCGCTTTCAAGCAAGGAGCATCGCAATGAACCGCCGATCATTCACTATGGTAGTGATTTTTAGTCTATTGTTAGCAAGTATTGCCGCATGTAGCGATCAAGCTACACGAACGAGTAGCCTTGCCCCAACCGCTTCGGCTAAGCCCGAAAGCCAAGTTGTGAGTCAACAAGCTAGCCAACCAACCAGCCAAGAAGTGTTGGAAATTCATTCGTTTGATATGGGCTTCAAACCACAGAATCTCACAGTGCCAAGTGCTGGCGTATATACAATTAAATTAGTCAATGATGGGGTGATTCCTCACGATATTACCTTTCCTGATGGCACCGTTATTAGTGCTAAAGCCAACGAAACAGTGACTGGCGAGGTCACAATTCCGGCTGAGGGCATGAAATTTATTTGTGCTGTACCTGGCCACGAAGCTGCGGGCATGAAAGGCTCAATTCAAGTTGCCTCGGCTGATGCAGCCGCAGTTACCCCAACCATGATGGATGACCATAGCGGGCCTGCGCCAGAGAGCGATATTGCCGCCGATGAGTCGGCTCCTGAATATATGTTGCACGATGCTAAAGCGCCAACTGCCTTGGAAGGTACGGTGCATGATGTTGAATTAGTGGTTGAAGAAAAACCAATGACTGTGGCTCCAGGCTATGTCCAGCATGTTTGGACATTTGGCGGCACAGTGCCAGGTCCGGTCATTCGGGTGAAGGTCGGCGATACTGTGCGGATTCACCTTAGCAACCCTAGCTCCAACAAAGTGCCACACTCAATCGATTTTCACTCCAGCGAGGTTGCTTGGAACGACGAAATGACCTCGATCAATGTTGGTGAAGATAAGATGTACGAATGGAAAGCCAATTATGCTGGGGTTTGGATGTATCACTGTGGTACAACTCCCGCGCTGCATCACATTGCCAATGGGATGTATGGGATGGTGATTGTTGAACCTAAGGAAGGCTTGCCAGCAGTTGATCATGAATTTGCCTTGGTGCAAAGCGAATGGTATCTCGGCCCTCAAGGCGATTTAGTCAGCCTCGAAAAAGCTGCTTCAGCCGCTCCAGCCCCAGAATATGTGGTCTTCAACGGCGTTGCCAACCAATATAAAGATCATCCATTGGAAGTCAAAACTGGCGCAAGTGTGCGGGTATTTGTGCTGAATGCTGGGCCAAGCATCGATAGCTCGTTCCACGTGGTTGGTACCATTTTCAACACTGTGATCAAAGAAGGCGTACAATTACGGCCTGAAACTGCCAATGGCTATGGTTCACAAGCTGTCGATTTGGCTCCAGCCCAAGGCGCAATTGTCGAATTTGCGACTGCTGAAGATGGCTTATATCCCATTGTGACCCACGCTTTCAACTTTGTCGGGCGCGGAGCTTTGGGGTTATTCCAAGCAGGCGATGGCGACCCCAAAAACTAGTTGAGCTTGAATATGCAGGCAGCTAGAGTTTATGCTCTGACTGCCTGCTACCGATCGGAGTTGGTGATGGTATTACCTGTGATTAATTTGCAACGTTGTATTGCCTGTGGTGCCTGTGAACATGTTTGCCCAACAGCCGCAGTGGCAATTGAGCAACAGCATGCGGTCTTAGTCAAGCCCGAAGCCTGTACCTTTTGCGATCGCTGCGAAATAGCCTGCCCAACCGAAGCGATTAGCCGCTCGTTCGCGATTCGCTTTGCCCCAAGCAGCCAGCCATTAACTAAAGCTCAGCTTGGGCAGCTAAACCTTGGGGATCGATAATTTCGATCATGCCGCGCTCAAGCCGAATTAAGCCTTGCGCATCAAAGGCCTTCAAGGCACGCCCGACCATCTCACGCACTGAGCCAATATGCGCAGCCATTTCAGCTTGGGTCAAGGGCGCGAGATTAGGGTTTTGTTCGGCTAATGCAGCTTGTTGCAACAATAAACGCGCCAAACGCCCGTTGACCGTATGTAAGGCCAAATTTTCAACTAAGCCAACCAAATTATGCAAACGGTTGGCGAATTCGCCCAACATTGCCAAGGCTAATTCAGGGTGTTGCTGGGCGACTTGGCGGATATGTTCACGCGGAATTGCCAATAATTGGCTGGTAACTAAGGCTTCGCTGGTGGCTGGGCAGCGGGCTTCACGAAACATCGGGACTGTATTAAAATGATCGTAGGCCTCAACTACGTGTAAAATATGCTCGCGGCCCTCGATTGAATGACGTACAACCTTAATCCGCCCGCTATACACCAGATACATTGCTACGGCGGGGTCGCCCTCCAGCGTGATAATCTGGCCACGCTCGACGGTTTGTTCATTAGCATGGCTGCTCAGCGCAGCAATAATCGTTGGCGATAGATCGCGAGTGAAACTGACATGGGCAAATAAAACATTTCGATCCATCAGCGTATCCTCGTTGCACTAGAACTGGACTGCCACCATAGTACAAGGAATTTGCCCAATGCATGCATTACTTTCCCAATTGATTGTTGGTACCTTTCCGCCCTTGGATTTGGCTCAACTGCGCGACCAAAGCGAGCTTGATGGCCCGTTGTGGAGCTACACCACCGATCAACTTAACCTCAATTTGCTGCGTTTTCGTTTTGGCGATGGCATTCCCAATCACCAAAATCACGAAGTTGATGTGCTGTTGATTGTGCTCGAAGGCACGGCTATTTTGGAGATCGATTTGGTGCAACAGCCAATTGGCGTTGGCTCGATCGTCTGTGTGCCGCGTGGTGCAGCCCGTTCAATCCAAGCTACCAGCGACGAATTGATCTATTTTAGTTGCCATCAACGGCGGGCTGGCCTGTTTCCCACAATCACCAAGCATAATGCCATGTGAGAAATATCGCTGTGCAGATCGATCAATCTCCGTACACTAGCCTAAGAATTGCTAGTTGATGGAGTGATAATGATGGCGCGGCATAGTAAATTATTTTGGCTGAGTGGCTTGGTAGCCTTGTTGCTGGCGACGATTGTGCATATGGCTTTGACGGCGGCTGGCCCACAGCGCTGGGATGCTTGGGTGCATCTGCTGCTGTATGGCTGGATCAGTTGTAGTATTTTTGCGGTGAATTACCACACAACTCCGGTATTTAGTGGCCGCAATTTCCCCAAACCGACGTGGTTGGAGTTGCATTGGTTGGTTTGGAGTTTGGGTGTCGTGCTGGCCAGCAGTGGCTTGGTTTGGTATAGCCAACTCAGTTATCGCTTAGGCTTGGGTTTGGAGTGGCTAGGCAGTTGTTTATTTATGTGGAATATTATGCAACTGTTGCGCAGCCCAAAATTGCGCCCAAGCATGCCATCATCACCCTTGCAACAACAGGTTGATAAACTCTCGACCCTCGCCACGAAAACCTCTGGAGCTAGCTTGCCCCTAGCGCTGAGCTTAATTCTAGCCCGCGAATTTGGCTTGATCCATGCCCGTTGGCTGTTGAGCGCTGAGCATTTATTGACCCTTAGTTGGATGATGTTGATGATTATTGGTGTGGCCTGCCATGTCTTGCCGCGTTGGTCGGGCCAAGCAACCCGTGATCCGCGTTGGCTAAAAGTGGGCTTGAGCTTGCATCATCTTGGTTTGCTGAGCATTGTGTTTGGCTTGGGCTTTGATCTGCCTGGCCTCTTTGCGCTTGGGGCCAGTTTCATTTTAGCGGCCTTAGCGTGTTGTGTTTGGCTGTTAATTCCGGCCTTAGCTACTCCGCCTGCCAAGCAACCAAGCCAATTGAGTATTGTGCAACCACGCCGCATCGGCCCCTTGACCATGTGGTCGATTCGTGCAGCAGTATTTTATTTGGCAGTAGGGATTGGTTTGGGTATTAGTTTTGCCTTTGATCGGGCTTTGGGTGCACAGTTACGCCCAATCCATGTTGAATCGAATCTAGCGGGCTTTGCGACGATTCTCATTTATGGAATGGCCTATTTTATGATTCCACGCTTTATGGGGCGACCGTTGGGCTTGGCCAATATTGCTAATTGGCAGGTGTTTTTGGCGATTAGCGCGGTAGCAATGATTGATCTCGGTTGGGCCGGATTAGTCGCTGGTTTGGCTTGGGCACGCTGGTTGCTGGTGTTTGGGGCTAGTATCCATGGCTTGGCGGCATTGCTGTTTAGTTTGAGCATGCTAGCGACGATCTATCAGCCTGTGCCCTTGCGGCGTTTGGCGCATAAATCTTAACTCAGCTTTAATTCTTGGGCTGGCGTTGTAGCGTATAGTGGGGCTGTGTTGAATTGAGGGTCGTGCAAGAGTTCTGTGCATTGCCCCAACTAGAAGGATGTTGCGATGCCAGCCCCGATTGTCCAAATTGATTATGACCTGATCAAGCAGGTTGCCCAGCGATTTCAGCGCCAAACCGAGCAAGTCCAAACGATTCGCCTGCAAATTCAACAGGTTGCTGAGCCGTTAATTGCTGGGGCCTGGCAAGGCGCTGCGGCAACGGCTTTTGCTAACGAATATCAAACCGAACTACTGCCCGCGTTGCAACGCTTAACGCTTGTTTTGAGCACCGCCAAGCAAATCAGCCTTGAATTGAGCGGCGTGTTGCACGAAGCTGAACGCGAAGCCGCTAGCTTGTTTCGAGCCGAAGTGGTGCTCAATCAAACAACTGATCAGGTAGGCAAATATAAAGAAGCCTATCTCGAAATTAGCGAAATGCGCCCAGTTGAGGGTGAATTATATTTAGCTGGCGGGGCTGATATGCGCCAAGGTATCCACCCCAGCGATGCTGATCAAGGCCAGATTGGTAATTGTTTTGTGGTGGCTTCGCTGGCGGCGGTGGCCCAAAATAACCCCGATGTGATTCGCAATGCGATTGAAGATAATGGCGATGGCACCTATACCGTCACGTTTTATCAGCGTGAAGCTGATACGCGCTTTAATCGTTTAAATAATTGGTTTGATAATGGCTTTGATCCGGTGAAAATCACCGTGACTGCTGAATTTCCAGTGCTGGCTGATGGCACGCAGCCCTACATCCACGAAAATCAAGAAGTATTGGATGGCAAACGCGAATTATGGCCAGCGATTATGGAAAAAGCCTACGCCCAATTTTTGAGTCAAAGCAGCAATCCAATTGATATGTATAGCACGCTCAACAAAGGTGGCAACCCTGCCGATGTGCTAGAGGCGATTACTGGTCAACGTAGCGTGATTAACGAGCCTCAAACCTACAGCATTCATCAACTAGCCACGATGCATAATAATCAGCAGGCGATTATCTTTGGCACGCCTAATCCAAGCGATCCAAGTGTTAATCAACCAGCGTTTATCAATAAACAACTGCAACCGAAGCATGCCTACTATGTGAGCCATATCGATCAACAGCGCAATCGGGTGACCTTGCGCAATCCATGGTCGTGGGATGAACCACCAGTCACCGTCGATTATGCTGATCTTGAGCAGGTGTTTAATGTTGTTATAACCAATCCAATTGATTAATTGGCGGGGGTTGCATGCGTTTTTGCTGCTTATTGGGCTGGATTATCGTGTTATTGATGGGTTGTCAGGCCAAGCAAGATCCGTTGGCCGACCCAGAACAGGAAACTTCAATGTTAGCGATTGATCAAGCAACCGTGGTGACCTTGCGCGAAGGCACAGATTTGCATATCGAAGGCTTGAATCTTGGTGTTTTGCAAATTTTATATGCTGCTGATCAGCCGCAGCAACCAATTGGTGTGCGCATTCGCTTTTTAACCAAGCCAGCGATTTTTAATTATCACACCAAATTAATGCTTGATCAGACGATTACGGTCGCAAATTATCAAGTGCAATTGTTGTCAATCGAGCAAAATTCAATTCAAGTGGCCATTCGTTTAACCGCTGAACAAGCGCCTATTTTGCCAATTGAAGCCCTTGGTCAAGAACAATTATTGATTGCGCCTGCCAATAGTAGCGTTGGCGATGGTTATCTGACAATTACAATTGGTGATTATGACCCTGCCAATGCCCAAGTTGAATTGAGTTTTTGGGTTAGCAGCAGCGTGCCAGAATTAAAACAAACTGCAACACTTGGTCAAGTGATTGAATATCAAGGCTATCGCGTGCGGGTTTTGTGGCTACCCAACGCCGCCTATCCTATGGTTGCGCTTGGCTTGCAAGCCGAATAAGCTCAACCCAATCTGTTAAGCCTGACGAGTGGGCAGAAATATGCTACAATATGCGCTGATGTTTAACTTTGAGGTGACATAATCCACGATGGCACGCACTACTCGCGCGATTCCACAACGTACACTTTCTGCTGAAGATCGGGCTACATTTGAGCGGATGGCTGAGAGTATCCGTTCGTTGGTTGGAGTGCACATTAATCAACAGCCTGGGCGTTTTATGTTGGATACGCGGATTATGCTCGATTTGGTGCGTTTTCCGGTGATGCGTCCGACTGGTGGACGGGTGACGTGGGGCGGCTATTTTACCTATTCGCCAACCTATGCCTCATTAACCCCCGAACAACGTTGGAATTATATTGCTTGGTTGGCTGGCGATGAGAGCGGAGCGATTCAGCTCTTTCGAATTATGCGGCTCTATGCCTTGTGTGCTGAATTAACCACCACCCGCCGCGATGAAGCAATTAGCGCTATGCGTCAGTTGTACGATTCGAGCACCAATGATGCGGTGGCCCAAAGCTCAATTGGCAATGTGCTAACCTTGGCCTATGCCGCTTCGCAACCTGAATTATTGGGCGAATGGCTCACGCTCTACACTCCCTCAAATGCAATTCCTGCTGATGTGTTGATTCGTTGTTTTGCCTTAGCCTCGATTGAAGCTAGTGGCCCATTGTTGTTTGATATTGCCTCACGCTGTAATTTCAAGCTTGGCCGTGGCTTAGGTGGCAAACGCGCCGCGATCGAGCAAGCCATGCGCGATATTGCTGAACGCTGGGGCGAACGCCATCAAACTACCGTCATTCGCACCATGGTCGAGCAAACCCCAACCATGCCCGTAGCCTTGAACTACAGCGATACCTTGGTGATGTGGGTTGCTCGCGCGTTAGAGCTTTCCCAAGGCGTATTTTTATTCGATCGCTCTGATGCAGCGAGTTTTATTCGTGGTTTAGCCGCTGCCGCTCAGGAGCAAGTGCGCTCGAACAAAAAAGGTAGCACCCCGCTCGATGGCCTTGAATTGCTCGATGGCATTCTCAAGGGCGATGGCGGTGTGGTGCAATTCGACCTCTCTGGCTCGGCTGAATATGTGATGACCGAGGAAGAAGAGGCCATCCTAGAGCAAAAATTGACGCGAATTCAAAAAGTGCCTGGGGTCAAAATCGTCAAAAACGAGTGGGATGTTTTTTCCTACTGGAGTGGCCGCCAAAACACCTCGCCCGATGCTGTGCTGATTCGCACGCTGTCGATTAAGCAACCAAGCTCACCAGAACCCTGGAATGCTCCAACCCCACCAACCTATGCCGTTGCTTCCTACAAAACCCTTACGCCTGAACAACGCTGGTGGTATTTGGATTGGCTGGCAGGTGAGGATGTTAAGCCCTTGGATGTTTTTTGGGCGGTGCGTTTCAAAGGCCTAGAGGCATCATTTGCCCGCTTATCACCTCAAAAAGCCCAAGAACAAACCGATTCTTGGTTTGACGAACGCGATCCACGCTTGCTTAAACATAACATCGTGGGCATGCTCGAAACGATTTTCGACCAAACAACCGATGAATCGTTGATGCGGGCTGGGTTGGATTTGCTCATGCCACTGTATAGCGATTTTGGCGATGTCGAACGGGCAACCGCTGCCTTCAATCGCACGCCAATGAACCCTGACCAAGCGACGCGCCTGTTAGAATTGCTTTGGAATACGGGGGGGGTGGTTGATGGTCGTGGTTTGTTGTATGTAGCACGGGTTGGCGGTTTCAACCATACCCCATTAACCCGCGAATGCTTCGACCAAATTGCTGAACGCGCCGAGCAATTGATCAACGAATGGGAAATGGATAACGGCCCATTGAGTGATTTGCCAATTGTCAATTTTAGCTATACCCGCTCTAAGCGGCGAGTGGTCAGTGCGGTTAGTGTTGCCGCCGATGTGGCGCGTCAAGCCCAAGAAGAAATTAAGGCCCAACGCCGTTCGGCTCCACGAACTGCCCGGATGAGCGCCGAGGAAATCGAGGCCGAACAAGCTGAATTAGCTGAATTGCCAACCAATGCCGGCGATGGGCCAGCTGAGGCGATTTATGTCCAACTGGCCAGCGATCCGCAGTTGGTTGAACTTTATTTGAGTTATGGAGCCAACGCCTTGGATCAAGGTCGGCCAACTGAGGCAGTGGCCTTTTTGCGCCGCGCCGCCGAACTCGACCCACGCAGCCATGCCAGCTTATTGTTGCCATTGGCGCGTTTACGCCTAAGCGAAGCTGCTCACGACCCGAAGCCGAATCAGTAGAAAATAGGTTTTTACCAATGGATGAATTACGTCGCCAGCGTTATCTTGAGATTCTGGCCAGCCTGCCTGAGCCAACCTTTGAGCTTGAGCAGCTTGTCCAAGCATTGCCTGAGATTGACCAGCCTGAAGTTGAAGCTGATCTCTTGCATTTAGGCTTTGAGTTAGATGAGCATTTGATTCGAGCTGATTTTGAATCGGCATTAACGCCCAATACGCGAACTACCCGCCCGCAAATTCCGGTAGCTGCGCCGCCACGCTTGCAGGCCTTGCCGCCAATTTTGGGCGAATTGCGTTTTCGCCCACCAACCGATGGCGAACGTGCTCGCTTGCTCAGTGGCCACGTTACTCCAGCTGATCGTTGGTCGGTGCGCGAACAGGCCGAGCACTATACCCTCAAAGGTGGCTTTGACCATCTACTTTCGCTCGAATATGCAGCGATTGATGCAAAAGAATATCAATTGCGGGCTGTACGGCGGGTTTTGGGCGAAATGCATGGCAATGCGATTTTGGCCGATGAAGTTGGCTTGGGTAAGACGATCGAAGCAGGCTTGATCATCAAAGAATATCACTTGCGCGAAATGATTCGCACTTGTTTGATTTTAACCCCTGCCCCACTCTCTGAGCAATGGCTCGAAGAAATGCACGATAAATTTGGCATGAATTTTCATCGTTTAGGCGATGATAGTGATATTGCCCAATATCCTTTGGTGGTTGGATCGATCGATCGGGCGAAAGGAGCCTATCGTAAAGCCCTAACCGATCGTACTTGGGATATGTTGGTGATCGATGAATGTCATATGCTCAAAAATCACCGCACTGGGCGTTATAAATTTGTTTTCAATTTAAACCGTAAGCATTGTTTGTTGCTCTCAGCAACGCCTGTTCAAAACGAGCTGCGCGAATTATATAATTTGATTACGGTTGCGCGGCCTGGCCATCTCAAAGGGCCACGCCAATTTCAAAAATTGTTTATGGAAGATCGTCGCCATGCTCGTAATGTTGAACATTTACGCGCTTTGCTCAATGAAGTGATGATTCGCAACCGCCGTTCAAATACTTTGACTGAGTTGCCACCACGCTTAATCCACCATCATGAAATTGAATTGACCGATGATGAGCACGATTTTCACGATGCAATGGTGCGTTTCTGCAAACATATCTATCAACGTTATGTTGAAGGTGATATTGTTTTGCAAAGCATCGATGGCAAAGTTGTAGTCTCAAAATTGGTGTTGGTGCTGATGACCTTGCTCAAGGAAATGACTTCGAGTCCTCGTGCGGTTGGTCATACCTTGCGTGGCGCGATGTCGGCGCGTTTGGGCAAGATGGATGCTGCTGATAATGGCGAATTAGAACGTTTGCTCAACATCGTCGATGAGATGCAGATTCCATCCAAAGCTCGTTCATTACTCAAAATTATCAAAAACGATGATAGCAAAATCATCGTCTATACCGAGTTTGTGGCAACACTTGAATTCCTGCGCGATTTCTTGGTTGATCACGGAGTTGAATCGGTGCTGTTCCACGGCGGCCTGAGCGGGATGCAAAAACGTAATGCAGTTGAGCGTTTCCGTGATGGCAAGGCTCAAGTTTTTCTTTCAACCGAAAGCGGTGGTCAAGGGCTTAACTTACAATTTTGCCATCGCTTGGTAAATTACGACTTGCCATGGAATCCAATGCGGATCGAGCAACGGATCGGTCGGGTGCATCGTTATGGTCAGGAACGGCCCGTTGAAATTTATACCTTGATTTTACGCGGTACAATCGAAGAATATATTTTACATGTGCTGACTGGTAAAATCGATATGTTCCAAACCGTGATTGGCGAAATTGATGCAATGCTTTCGTTTATGCACGAACAACAAAGCCTTGAAGTACGCATAACTGATATTATTTTGCATTCCAAGAGTTTTGATGAAATTCGTGCTCAAATGGAGCAGCTTGGCGAAGAGTTACGCAAAGCCAACGATACGCTCAATGAAGCCGAAAAAACCAATGCCGCCTTATTGGATAGTGTGTTGGGTTAGGGATTGGGGATCGGTTGTTGGGGATCGGGAATCGGAACCTAAGGTTTAACGCAGAGGCGCAGAGCATCTACCTTATCGGAGATATAAGTAGCTCCATTATTCCTAGCCGCCGATCCCTAACAACCGATCCCCAGTAAAGGAATGATAATGTTTACTGGAATTGTTGAAGAAATTGGCACAATTTTGGTCGCGAATACGGGCCTAGAGCGCGATAATACGCTGCGGATTGGCTGTAAGTTGGCGACTAGTGATGCTCAATTGGGCGATAGCATTGCGGTCAATGGGGTTTGTTTGACCGTAACCGCCTTTGAAGCCGATTGGTTTGAGGTTGGTTTGGCTCCTGAAACTTTGCGCCGCACCAATTTGGGGCAACTCAAGCTTGGCAGTTCGGTCAATTTGGAGCGAGCGTTGGCGGCGGGGCGGCGTATGGGCGGCCATTATGTGCAAGGCCACGTCGATGGTACTGGCGAAATTATCGCGATCGAACCCGATGGCGAATCTAAGGCGATCACGATTCGGGTTGCTCCAAGTTTGATGCGCTATATCGTCGAAAAAGGCTTTATCGCAGTTGATGGCACGAGTTTGACGATCACGCGCACCACCGATGATAGCTTTGGCTTGGCAATTATTGCCCATACTCAGGCTTGGGCGATTATCGGCCAGCAGCAGGTTGGCGATACGGTCAATATCGAAGTTGATATTTTGGCCAAATATGTTGAAAATATTGTGCGCTTTGACCGAAAAATGCTCGCCGAGTAAACCGCGCTCGAAATTAGTTGGAATAACTCGATGATGTACAACGATTATGCCCGTTACTATGATGACGGGCAACTCCATTTTAGCGTCTTGATGTTTGATTATTTGCAGCGGGTGCTGGAGCGTCATCCCGTTCCTGGCCGTTCGATGATCGATTTAGCCTGCGGTACAGGAACGTTGGCGTTATTACACGCCGATTTGGGCTGGGATGTGTTGGGGATCGATGCCTCGCGTGAGATGCTGAAGGTAGCTCAACGCAAAGCCCGTGGTGATCTGACCCAACAACGCTCAATTCGTTTTCGGCGTGCCGATATGCGTGATTGGCAGGTGAGCCAGCCAGTTCAACTGGTTACTTGTTTTTACGATAGCCTCAATTATTTGCTTGAAGAAGCTGATTTGGCTGCGACTTTTGCATGTGTTGCGGCAGCGCTTGAAGCTGGCGGACGCTGGATTTTCGATATTAACACGCCCTATTTTTTAGAGCATGTTTGGCAGCCAGTCGAAGTTGATGAACGAGATGGCTATGTTCACATTATGCATTCAGAATTTGAGCCAGAACGTTGTATTTCGTGGTTGCAATTAACAGGTTTTGCCCAACGAACTGATAGCCTGTTTGAACGATTTAGCGAGCAACATGCTGAACGCGGTTATAGCCAAGCCACATTAGAGCAACTTTTACAGGCAAACGGGTTTACAATAGAGGCCGTGTACGATTGTTTCGTGCTGACTGAACCGACCCCGATCAGTCATCGGTGGTTGTGGGTGTGTACCAAACAATGAGCGTTCTCATTGTCACAAAGGAGTGGAAGCTATGCCGTTGGCAAGCATCGAAGAAGCACTGCAAGATTATGCAGCCGGAAAAATGGTGATCATCGTAGACGATGAAGATCGCGAAAACGAGGGTGATCTCGCGTGTGCTGCCCAGTTTGTTACGCCACAGGCAATTAATTTTATGGCTAAAGAAGGCCGTGGGCTGATCTGTTTGGCCATTACTGGTCAGCGTCTCGACGAGTTGGAAATTCCAATGATGGTGACCTCGAATAACTCCAAGTTTGGCACCAATTTCACGGTGTCGATCGAGGCCGCTCAAGGCGTAACCACCGGAATTTCAGCCTATGATCGAGCGCATACCATCCAAACCGTGATCAATCCAAACTCCAAACCCAGCGATATTTCGCGGCCTGGCCATGTGTTTCCTTTACGTGCTGCCGAGGGTGGCGTATTGCGGCGGGTTGGTCAAACCGAGGCCTCGGTCGATATGTCACGGTTGGCGGGTTTGTATCCAGCTGGCGTGATTTGCGAAATTATGAACGACGATGGCACGATGGCTCGCATGCCTGACCTTGAGATTTTCGCCGAAAAGCATGATCTCAAAATTATCAGCGTTGAGCAATTGATTCGCTTTCGTCGTGAGCGTGAATTTCTAGTTACGCGCACTGCCGAAGCGCGTTTGCCAACCGCCTATGGCGAATTTCAAATCGTCTCATATGAGAGCAAAATCAATACGCCTGATCTGCAAGCCAAGGAAGCAGTGGCCTTGATTATGGGCGATATTTCAACTGACGAGCCAGTGTTGGTGCGGGTGCACTCCGAATGTTTAACTGGCGATGCCTTTGGCTCATTGCGTTGCGATTGCGGCCCACAGCTTGAAAAAGCCATGCAACGAATTGCCCAGGAAGGCCGTGGCGTGTTGCTGTATTTGCGCCAAGAAGGCCGTGGAATTGGCTTGACCAACAAAATTCGCGCCTATATGCTGCAAGATCAAGGCTTGGATACGGTTGAAGCCAACGAGCGCTTAGGTTTTCCTGCTGATTTACGCGATTACGGCTTGGGAGCACAAATGCTGGCCGATTTGGGTCTGCGCGATTTACGCCTACTCACCAATAATCCCAAAAAGATCATTGGCTTTGAAGGCTATGGTTTGCATGTGGTTGAACAATTGCCCTTGGAAACTGACCCCAACACTGAAAACCAAGCCTATCTGCGCACCAAGCGCGAACGCATGGGCCATACGTTGTCGAATTTGAACCAGGCCGAATAGACTTATAACCATGCCAGCCGCCGTTCGCGCATGCTGACCCAACGTGCTTGACCGATCACCAGATGGTCAAGCACGTCGATATCGAGCAATTGCCCAGCCTGAATCAGTTGCTTGGTGACCAAAATATCATCGGGTGAGGGCGTTGGATCGCCGCTAGGGTGATTATGTACCACAATAATTGCCGCCGCATTCAGGCGAATTGGCTCACGAAAGACCTCGGCAATCCGCACGCTAGCGCTATTTAACGAGCCAATTGTCACGTTTTCAATTTTCAGCACATGGTTTTTGGTATTGAGAATCACCACCCGCAGATGCTCCTTGTCCAGATGGCTCATTTCAACTTGCAATAATCCCACCACATCGGCTGGCGAGGTGATTTGCAAGGGCTGATTGGGCGCTGCGAGCAACAAGCGCCGCCCAATTTCGAGGGCTGCTTTGATATGCGCAGCTTTAGCTTCGCCCATGCCACGTACTCGACATAAATCACTGAATTCGATTTTTTGTAGACCATGCCAGCCGCCATGCTCGCGCAGCAATAATTGGGCTAGCTGAATCACGTTCATTCCCTGCACGCCAACCCGCAGCAAAATCGCCAAAATCTCAGCATCAGACAGCGCTTGTGGCCCAAAGTCGCGCAGGCGTTCCCGTGGCTGTTCGCTGGAAGGTAATTCTTTAACTGAGATAAAATAGTTGCTCATATGCTTAAACTCGCACTAAAATGGTTGCTAGAGTAGAGCCACAACTGTGGCAAATTTGGCATGGATGTTCAAGCATTTGGCAAAATTGCCCAAAAGGTGTTGATAATGAGCAATGATCCAGCGGTTTTGGCTCGCCGAAACCATGAATTGATGATTTTGAACCAAATTGCCGAGGCGTTGAATCGGAGTACGCAGCTTGATCAGGCTTTGCAAACCGTTTTAGAATTAGTGGCTGAGTTGTTGGGCTTGCATACAGGTTGGGTTTGGCTGTTGCGCGAGGATCAAACGACCCATTATTTGGCCGCCGCCTATCATCTGCCGCCTGTGTTGTGCCACCCCCAAGCCTTAGAAGACGATTGTTATTGCTTGGAGCGTTTTCGCGATGATGATTTGGAACGGGCTGCCAACATTAGCGTGATTCGTTGCACGCGCTTGCGCCATGTTCCGCAAGGCACCGAGGTGCGTTTTCACTCGTCAATTCCGTTGATGGCCCATGGGCGCAAGCTTGGGGTGTTTAATGTGGCTAGCCCTGATTGGTGTGAATTGAGCGCTGATGATTTGCGTTTGTTGCACACCGTCGGTGATTTGCTGAGCATGGCGATTGAACGCACCCGCCTATTTGAACGCTCGCTCAGCTTGGGTGCGGTTGAAGAGCGTAACCGGATTGCCCGCGAAATTCACGATACTTTGGCCCAAGGCTTAACTGCGGTGTTATTGCAACTTGAAACTGCCGATGCCCTATTTGAAACTGGAGCAACCGAGCGTGGCCGGGCCAAAATTCAGCAAGCGCTACAATGGACGCGCTATAATCTTGATGAGGCGCGGCGTTCGGTGCTGGATCTGCGGGCGGCTCCGCTCGAAGGCCGTAGTTTGGTTGAAGCCTTGGCCACCTTGAAGCATGAGCATGACCCATTTAGCTTTGACGTGCAAACGATTGGCGCGTTGCAGCCGTTGCCCTTGCGGATCGAAGTCGGGTTGTTGCGAATTGTGCAAGAAGCCTTGAATAATGTGCGTCAGCATGCCCAAGCTAGCGCTGTGGTGATTGAATATCACGCTACGCCAACCCAGATTGAAATTTGCGTGCATGATGATGGCTGTGGCTTTGACCCAACTTTGCCCAAGCCCCAACATTTTGGCCTGATTGGCATGAATGAGCGTACTCGTTTGCTGAGCGGCAGCCTTGAAATCAAAAGTACCCTTGGCGCAGGGACTGAGGTTTGTATTGTTGTGCCACTGGGGAGTACCAAATGATCCGCATTTTGGTGGTTGATGATCATCCGGTGGTGCGTGAAGGCTTGGTGGCAATTCTCAGCACCCAAGCCGATTTTGCCGTGGTTGGCGAGGCTAGCGCTGGGCTGCAAGCTGTCGAATTGTGTCAGCAATTGCAACCTGATTTGGTATTACTCGACCTTGAGTTGCCTGATCTCGATGGAGTTGCGGTGCTTGAGCGGCTTGATTTGGCGGCAACCAACTTACGAGTGTTGGTATTTACCGCGTTTGATACCGATGAACGGATTATTGGCGCGGTGCGGGCTGGCGCTCAGGGCTATTTGCTCAAAGGCGCTCCGCGTGATGAATTATTTGCAGCAATTCGTTTGATTCATGCTGGTGGCTCGACGCTGCACCCATTAATTGCCTCGAAATTGTTGCGCCAAGTGCAGCGCGATACAACCTTGGTTGAATTAACGCCGCGTGAGCATGAAGTATTGCAGCATTTAGCCCAAGGCTTTGCTAATAAGCAAATTGCCTACCAACTGAATATTACCGAACGCACAGTTAAATTTCATCTGAATAGTATTTTTCAAAAGCTTGGGGCACATAATCGCACCGAGGCTGTGGCAATTGCCTATGAACGCCAATTAATTTAGTAGGTTAATTCGATGACTCCAACTCGTTATCAAATTCCGGCAGCTGAGCATGAATTTGAACAAGATATCAAACATTCACGCTTTATTGCGACGGTTGTGCATGCACCAAGTTTAGCTGAAGCCAAACAAGCGATTGCCACGATTGCCGCGCGTTATCCGGACGCAACCCATAATTGTTGGGCGTTTCAAATTGGGCTTGGCCCGCAAGCCGATATTGGCTCATCCGATGATGGTGAGCCTGCTGGCACGGCTGGTCGTCCGATGTTGCAAGTGTTGCAAGGCAGTGGTATTGGCGATATTGCAGCAGTCGTAACTCGCTATTTTGGCGGAATCAAATTAGGCAGTGGCGGCTTGGTTCGAGCATATAGCGGAACCTTACAAAAAGCCCTCAATGATTTACCAACCAAAGAGCAAGTCATTCGGCGCACTGGTATGGTGACGATTAATTACAATCAATACGAATTATTGCGGCGTTTGCTGAATACATTTGATCCTGTGATTGAAAGTGAAGATTTTGCCAGCGATATTACCTTGATGCTGGCATTGCCTCAAGATCGCTGGCAAGAATGTGCGGCGGCTATTCGTGAATTAACCTATGCTGAAAGCGAATTAATCGCGCTTGATGATTAAATGATTGGCGTTGTATGATCCATTTCAAAGTGGATATTTTGAAATTCGCCCTGATCAGGCCGATCATCGTAGATTTCGCTGGTTGGGAGCGAACGCCAAAATTGCTCGGCTCCAGCAATTGCGGGGTTGGTATGCAAATAAATCGTGCGATATGTGCCTTCGTGCAAAATCCAATCGCGGGTTAGGCTGACCAAACGGCGAGCCAAGCCAGCCCGCCGATGAGCTTGATCAACATAAACCCGCACAAGTTGGGCGGTTGCGGCATTGCTATAGCGTTCGACCAACCATTCTGGTTTGTAGGGTGGCTTAGGGCCGCCAGTTCGCACGGCGCATGTGCCGACAACCTCGTTGCTCGCGCCGACGACCGCCACAAACAACACTTGGCGGGGATTATCCAAATAGGCTTCGGCTAAATTATCAACATCAGCATGCCATTTGGTGATATAGCCATAGCCAAAATCGTGCTCAAATGTGCGCAACATCAACTGGCGTGCGCCAGCTAAATCGGCGGTGGTGGCTTCACGCAGCGTATAGATCCTATGCTCAAGGCTCATGCCAATACCTCATCCTAAATTAATTTTACTGATATATTATATCAATAAATGACCAACTAATTTGCCAAAAAATCTAATATGCGCTATAATACCGCTCGTTGCGCCGAGGTGGCGGAATGGCAGACGCTGAGGTCTTAAACATCTCTCCTCGCAAGGGGGTGCGGGTTCGACTCCCGCCCTCGGCACCAACCACAAGCCTGTTGATCACATCGATCAGCAGGCTTGTTGCATTTAATCGCTCAAAAAGCTTGAGGTTTGGTATACTAGCAACGGAGTTTTTTAGCCGAGGATCTGCTATGCGCCGTTGGATTTGGCTGTTGCTGCTTGTTGGTTTCTTGCCGCGAACTGCTGCTGCTCATAATTTGTGCTTTGTCGAAGTGAGCAACCCCTACTGTTTGGAAGAACCGTTCAGCGATTATTGGGAAGATAATGGCGGCCTGCCAGTATTTGGTTACCCAATTGCTGCTGCTAAAGCTGAAGCAAACCCTGATACTGGCATGAGCTACCATACCCAATGGCTCGAACGTAATCGTTTCGAGGTACACCCTGAGAATGCTGGCACGGCTTACGAGGTGCTGCTTGGTTTATTGGGCAAAGAACGCTTGCAACAACTTGCCCGCGAGGCTGACCCACGCGAGGCTGGGCCACAAGCAGGTTGTTTATGGTTTGAAGAAACTGGCCATAACGTTTGTGATCAGGCCAATGGGCTTGGTTTCAAAAGTTACTGGCAATCGCATGGTCTCAAAATTCCTGGCTTGGATACCTATGCCCGTTCGTTGCAATTGTTTGGTTTGCCTTTGACGGGCGTTAATATGGAAACCAACGCTAATGGCGATACGGTACAAACCCAATGGTTCGAGCGTGCGCGGCTCGAGTGGCATCCTAACAATCCTGATCAATTTAAGGTGTTGTTGGGATTGTTGGGCAAAGAAGTCTATGATAATCGCTGGAATATACCGCAACCAATGCCAACCCCAACGCCAATTGTCACGCCTACTCCCGCACCGCCACCACCATCATTTAATAATTGTCAGGCTGATCCAACCGTCGCTAGCAATTTCCCAGTGAGAATTGTCAGCGTGGATAAAGGTGCCGAAACTGTTGTGATTCAAAATGTGAGCAATGCGCCAGTGGCGATTGATGGCTGGAAAATCTGTAGCATTCGTGGCAATCAGTTGCATACAACCTTGGGTGGTAGCTTGGCTGCTGGCGAAACCCGCACGATTACTTCAACTGCAACAGGGCCAATTTGGAACAACAACGATGATGATGATGCTTCGTTGTATGATGCTGAAGGCCGTTTAATTTCATTTTTGGAAGATGAAAAAAGTTTGCCATAGTTGCTCTATCGCTTGATACTTGATCAAAACGACCCAACCAGCAACTTGGTTGGGTCGTTTTTTATGTGAGCGTGTGATCGATTAGTTCATCACGAGGGTTGCGATAAAGGCGAGATAGGTGATGCCGGCTAAGGCTGCGAGCAAACTGGCTAAGGTTGAGGCTCCGACGCTACGTAAAAAGATAAAGCCTGCAATCAAGATCCAAACCAGCGTATGGCCCCAGCGCAAAATCAAATAGCGAATGCTGGTGGTATCGCCTGGCACTTTATCGCTTGGCCAGACATACACAAAGATTGCCGCAATTACTAAAGCCAACATCGACCAAACCACCGAGGGAATGCCTAAAAATCGGGTGTTCACTTGGACTCCTTCACACTAAGGCTGCTCAGGTTGATTAACAAACGAGCCATACTACAGCTTTTGCCAAAAAACTGAGTCTTCATCAATTGGCTGCATGGTTACTTCTGCGCCAATTGATTCAAGATAATCATGCACGGCGTTGTAGCACTCTTCGAAGGTTGCATAATCATCAACAATCACATATCCACCTTGAGAAACTTTAGGATACAAGGCTTCTAAGGCATCATAGGTTGAATCATATAAGTCGCCATCAAGCCGTAAAAGCGCCAAATTGTCGATTGGGGCTTGATGTAGGGTATGGCAAAACCAGCCCTTGAGAAACTTAACCTGATCATCAAGTAGGCCGTATTGCTCGAAATGTTGGCGCACATCATCGTAAGCTGTGCCTTTCCAAAGCAGATCGAGAATGTCTTGGATGGGCTTGGGCGGTGGGCCATGCTGATCTTGGGGCAAGCCAGGCGATTCGGTTTCGCCGAGCAGGCCTTCCTCTTCGTTTTTGGGGAAGCCTTGAAACGAATCGGCGACCCAAACTGTGCGATCGTTGCAATTGTAGGCTTTGAGAATGCCACGCATAAAGATCGTCGCCCCGCCGCGCCAAACTCCCGTTTCGATCAAATCGCCTGGAATTTGTTTTTCGAGAATATCGGTGACCAAGCTTTGAATATTGTTAAGCCGATGCATGCTGAGCATGGTATGGGCTTGGCTGGGCCATTCATGGCCATTGAGCCGTTTTTCGCGGTCAAAGGTGCTATACGGGCCAGTGTAGGGCGCGTTAATACTGAATGGCTCATACACAATATTGCGTAAGGGCTGATCTTCATACACCAAGCCCATAATACAGCGCTTCAGTAGATCAAGATAAAGCTGGGCTGCTTCGTTCGCCATTGGTTGATAATCTCCCTTGCAAAAAATGCTGCTTATTTTGAACGACTTGGCGTTACGGTTTGTGCGCCAAATTGGTTAATAGCTCAATCACTCGTTCAGGGCCAGGTAGGGCTTGAATTTCGGCCTGAAAACGTTGGGCATTCTTGCGATAACGCGTGGTTTGTAGTAACTCACGCACGCTGGCCCGAATCGACTCAACCGAAAATTCAGGAACCCATTGGTCGAAAAATTCTTTGGGTTGCTTGGGCAAGCGTAAAACTTTGCCTAAACCAAGTTCGGCGGCTCGCATGGCTCCAGCAGGCTCCTCACCTGCAACAGGAATCATCAGCAATGGCATGCCATGGCTGATTGCCGCCATGATTGTGGCAAATGGACAGTGCGTTATAAATAAATCGCAATAGGGAAATAGCAATGCTTGAGGAATGTATTGCTCGATATAAACATTCGCAGGTTGGGGGCCAAACTGCGCCGGATCTTGCTTGGTTCCGACGGTCAAAATCAGGTTAATCGGCTCGTCGCGCAATGCCTCAAGAATCATTGGGAAGATCGTTGGTGTATCGAAAACTGAACTCATTGAGGCATAGACGGTTGGCCGATCAGGTAATTGGCTGACCCACGCTGGTAAATCGCCATCGCTAAACCGCGTAAAGCGCAATGGCCGCAACGATTCCATAGTTGGAATTTCCTTGGGCTGGAATGATGGCGGGGCAAAGGCTAAATATAACGACGGATAGAGCATATCCATGGTTGGGTAAGGGGCAAGGCCATAGGTACTGCGCAAATAGGCTAATTCTTCGCCAATCAACGATTCGAGCGCATGCGCCGAAAGAAAATAGCTAATGCTGATCGTCGCTTGGGGAATGCCCAAGATCTCAGCAGCCACACAACTGCCAAACTCAAAATCGTTGCGCACAATCAGATCTGGTTGCCATGTTTGGCAGATATTCAGCAAATCGGCAACCATGGGGTGGGCGGCGGCATCGGCAAAAATGCTGCCCAAAATTGCTTGGCCTTGCTCGGCAAACGGTAGCTCGAAAATTTCAGGAAACGTTTGATCCATTTCGGAGGAAAGCCAGTTTAAGCCAGCAGCGAAGGTGTTAAACCCTTTGGCATTGATGCTTGGTAACATCTTCGGTGATGTAGCAAAGGCAAGATCATGGCCAGCCTCTTGCAAAATTTGCGCGACTGGCAACATGGGGTTTAAATGACCTATTCCAGGATTGAGAACAAATAATGCACGCATGAGCGTTCCTTTCAGGCTTGGTGGCGGAATTTCCGCTGTGAACAATGCTGGTCGCTACCTTCCGCTGGGCTAAAAGCTTATCCTACCGAATTGGCTGAACTAAGCATAAGTTGGAGTTGTTGGTTGACATGCTGTTGTAGCTCGTGCTGCGATGGATTGTGTAAATAAAAATGATCGCCAGCCATAATCTGCACTAAACAATCATTGCTGGTATGGTTGCGCCATAATTCAAGTTGCTCGGCGGCAACACTTGGATCATCTTGCCCGCCATACACGACCATTGGGCAATCGAGTACAAGCGAGTCGTCGTACCCATAGGTTTCGCAGACGGCAAAATCGGCGCGTAAAATCGGAGTCAACAAGTCGAGCAATTCTGGGTGTTGCAACACCTCTTTGGGCGTGCCATTGAGCTGAATCAAGCGATCCCAAAATTGCTGATGCGGCAATTGATGAATCACGCTTTGGCGTGGAATATGCGGCGCAGCATGGCCCGAAACCAAGAGCACTTGCGGCTGGAGTTGATGATCCCGCTGCAAGCGCCGACTAAGTTCGTAGCTGACCAAAGCACCCATGCTATGGCCAAAAAAGGCGAATGGTTTTTCTTCCAGCAACGGTTTGATTGCTGGAATCAAATCATCAAGCACGTGCTCAATGCGTGTATAAGCTGGCTCCATGAAGCGTTTGCCACGGCCAGGCAGTTCGACAGCACAAATTTCTACATCCGCTGCGAGCTGTTGAGTCCACTGGTGGGCACGTTGTGCCGTGCCCCCAGCATAGTGAAAACAAAAGAGCCGCAGAGCGGCGTTAGGTTGCTTGCGCAACCACTCAATCCATAATGGCGATTTCATTTGATCCTTCATGGTGTGATGGTGTCAACGATGGATTTGCCGCAACGTTGTGTAACGCTACTGCGAGATGACTAGCCAAGATTGGCAACGATGGTTCGTTCAACAGGGTGTTGTGGGTGCCTGGAATGGTTTGGACTTGAATTTGGCCTGAGACAAACTGGCTCCAGCCTAAATCGGCCATGCGATAGGCCTCGTTCAGTTGGTCGTCGTGCTCGCCTGCCAAATCGGCGGCCCGTAAAACCAGCACATCATTGGGATAGTTAGCTGGCTGATAATTCCAAACTGCTTGCGAGTGGGTGCGGAAAGTGCTGACAAGGTGACGCAAACGCTGTAAGGTGTAGCTTTCGGGCAAGCCAAGATGTTGCTTGATAATGCTCAGCAATTCGTTCCAAACTGCTTCGCTGGCCTCAGCCTTGGGATCATCGATCCCTAAAATGTTGGCATCGACCCCAAGCATGGCGATCAACAGCTCCAAATCGGTTAATGTTGCTGGTGATGTGCCAGTTAGTTTGGCGGGCGTGTCGATCAAGGCTAGCAAGCTAACCGTTTCGCCTTGAGTCACTAATTGGCTGGCAATTTCAAAGGCAATCGAGCCACCCATCGACCAACCGCCAAGCAGATATGGCCCTTGCGGCTGAACCTGACGGATATCGCTGAGATAGCGTTGCGCCATAACCTTAATATTGTCAAGTGGCATTTCGGGATATTCCAAACCAAAGGCCTGCACCCCGTAGAATGGGCGTTGGGTGCCAAGCAATTGCGCCAAAGCGGCATAGACATTGGCCATTCCGCTCATTGGGTGAATACAAAAGAACGGCGCTGCTTGGCCTTGTGGTTGCAAACGTACCAACGACGATAATTCGCCTGCTTGTTCGGCGGTTTGGGCTTGCACCAGCTGGGCTAGCTCGGCAATCGTTGGGGCTTCGAATAAACTGCGCACGCCAATTGTGGTATGCACTTTTTCGGTGAGATGGGTGGCAACTTGTAATGCTAGTAGCGAATCGCCGCCCAACTCAAAGAAATTGTCGTGAATACCAATCAGCGGCACGCCTAATACTGCACCCCAAAGCGCGGTGATCATATGCTCAAGGTTGTTGCTGGGAGCCACATATTCGGTGGTCAGATTAGGGCGCTCGTAGCCTGGACTAGCCTCGGTTTGCTCGCTGCTTTCGGGCAAACTATAACCACCTTGGGCCGCTTCGAGCAAGGTCGGGCCTTGGGTTTCAGTGCTGGTAAATTGCTCAACCCAGTAGCGTTTGCGTTCGAAGGGATAGGTTGGCAGGGCCACGCGGCGACGCTTGATCTCGCTTAGTTTGGTCCAATCAATTGCTACGCCAGCCAGCCATAACCGCCCAACCGCAGTTAACAAACATTGGGTATCAGTTTGTTGATCTTGGGGATGGCGCATCGATTGCGCTACCACCCGTTCGGCTCCAAAGTTGGCTTGAGCGCGAGTTAAGGTTGTGAGGGTTTGGCCAGGCCCAACTTCGAGAAATAGATGAGCTGGATTTTGCAAAAGTTGGCTCATTCCAGCGCTAAATCGCACGGTCGATTGTAAATGCTCAGTCCAATAGTTTGGGTTTGACCATTGTTCATGGCTCATCCAAGCGCCAGTTACATTGGAAATATAGGGAATTATGGCTGGTTGCATGCTGATTGTCTGGGCAAAGGCGGCAAATTCGGCCACCATTGGCTTGAGCAAGCTAGAATGGGCTGCAACGCGAATCGGCAAGCGCCGATATTTGATTGCCCGCTGTTCTAGCTCAAGCTCAAGGGCTTGAATTGCTGCAATCGAGCCAGCCACAACCGAATGTTCAGGCCCATTGACTGCCGCTAGCGAAAGTTGTTCGCTGAGCAACGGCAAAACCTCAGCTTCAGCGAGGGCAATGTTGATCATCGCACCATCTTCAAGCTGATCCATCAAGCGGCCACGTAGCTCAACTAATTGCAAAGCCGCCTCAAGCGAGATCGAGCCAGCCAAATGGGCCGCCGTATATTCACCCAAGCTATGGCCAATCAAGGCGACAGGCTGGATGCCCCATGCCAGCCATAATTGAGCGAGGGCATACTCGCTGATAAAAATTGCCAACAAACTGTAGAGCATTGTCGCCAATTGTTGCTCATCAACTTTGGCGTTTTCGCTATAGACCAACTGGCGTAGATTGGCGCTGGTTTCAGGTTTAAGCATGGCCAAACAGCGTTCAACCGCTGCGCGGAAGATCGGCTGGGTTTGATAGAGTTCTTGGCCCATGCTGGGGTATTGCACGCCACCGCCAGGGAACATAAATACCACCGCAGGAGTCGCCGCGCTGACTTGGCTGCTGATCATGCGCTTATCACGTTGGCGCAAAATTTGGCTGGCCTCATCCAGCGAACGGCATAGCAGCACCCGCCGATGATTAAAGGCTTGGCGGCCAATTTGCAAGGTGTAGGCAACATCGGCTAAGGCTAGCTGTGGGTTAGCTTCAAGGTGCTCGGCCAGATTTTTGGTGGCCGCATTCAAGGTGGCCCGATTACGCCCCGAAATCACCAACATTTGCCAAGCGTCAGTTTCCTCGGTTGGTTCGAGCATGGGCGCTTCTTCAAGCACAACATGCGCATTCGTGCCGCCAATTCCAAATGAACTAACCCCCGCCCGCCGAATTGGCTGATCGCTTGGCCAATCACTTAATTGAGTGTTGACATAAAACGGCGAAGTTTCAAGCTCAAGTTGCGGATTGGGGGTTTGAAAATGTAAGCTGGCGGGAATTTTGTTGTGATGCAAGGCCAGCACGGTTTTTATCAAGCTGGTTACGCCCGCCGCAGTATCAAGATGCCCAAAATTGGATTTGACCGAGCCAAGCATACAAAACTGCGTTTTATCAGTTTGTTGACGGAAGGCCTTGGTTAAAGCGGCAACCTCGATTGGATCGCCGAGGGCGGTGGCCGTGCCGTGGGCTTCGATATAGGAAATTGTTGCTGGATCGACATCGGCCACCGCTTGGGCGGCCTGAATCACGGCGGCTTGCCCATCGATGCTCGGTGCGGTGTAGCCAATTTTGAGTGCACCATCGTTGTTGACGGCTGAGCCTTTGATTACCGCATAGATCGAATCGCCATCAGCCAAGGCATCGTCGAGCCGTTTTAAAACCACGATGCCTGCGCCGTTGCCGTTGAGTGTGCCTTGGGCTTGGGCATCGAACGTGCGGCAATGGCCGTCGGGGGTGAGAATGCCGCCTTCTTGGGCCAAATAGCCTTGATGTTGTGGCACGGTAATCGAAATTCCGCCAGCCAGCGCGATATCGCATTGGTAGCCCAATAGGCTTTGGCAGGCCAAATGGGTTGCAACCAATGAGGTTGAGCAGGCACTTTGCACGCTAAAACTTGGCCCACGCAAATTCAACTTATAGCTAACACGAGTGGGCAAAAAGTCTTTGTCATTGCCCATAATCAGCTGAAATAGATCGGGAATTGTGCCTCGGCCTTGTTGGCTGGCTAGGTTGCGCAGCAAGTAGGTATTGAGGCTTGAGCCAGCAAATACGCCGATCAAGCCGGGGTAGGTTGAGGCGTTGTAGCCTGCATGCTCCAAGGCTTGCCACGCACATTCCAGAAAAATTCGCTGCTGTGGATCGAGCAATTCGGCCTCGCGTGGCGAGTAGCCAAAAAAGGCTGCATCGAATAGCTCGACCCCTTCGAGCACCGAGCCAGCTTTGACATAGCGTGGATGAGCTAGTTGCTCAGGCGTAACGCCTGCGGCCAGCAATTGCTCGTCATCAAAAAAGCTAATGCCCTCGGCTCCAGCGCAAAGCTGCTGCCAAAAGCGATCTGTATCGGGAGCGCCAGCCCAGCGCCCCGCCAAACCTACCACAGCAATATCAAAATTGCCATCGGTTTCATCATAACTCATCGGTATATTCCTCTCTGCTAGCGGCGGCGACGTTGACGTTGCATAGCTTGGCGCTGTTGCTGCGCTCGATTGTCGCGATCAACAAAGGTTGAAGCTTGAGCCGATTGTTCGCTGCTCAAGTAAACCGCTAAACTTTGAATGGTTGGGTATTTGAATAAATCCAAGAGCACCAACTCGCGCCCCAAAAGCTCTTGCAAGCGGCTGTGTACTTGAACCATCGCCAGCGAATTGCCGCCAAGATCGAAGAAATTGGCTTGGGTGCTTAGGGCGGGCACATTTAATACTTCTTGCCAAAGTGTGGTCAAGGTTTGTTCAAGGTTGGTTTGCGGTGCAATATCGCCGCTATTGGTTGGATTTGGGCTGGGCGTATGCTCAGCTAGTTTGCGTTGATCGATCTTGCCGTTGGGCGTTAGCGGCATGCTTGGCAACACCACGAAGACACTAGGCACGGCAAATGCTGGCAGTTTTTGCTTGGCATAGGCTTGTAAATCTGCCGCTAAATCGTAGCTTGCTGGGGCTTGGCTGGTTCCTGCGGCGATTTGCAATTCGCTGAGGGCATTGCTGCTGGTGCTATTTGCCACAACATAGGCAATCAGCCGCGCCGTGCTGCTAGCGTGATCGTGCACCAACACCACGCTTTGCTCAACCGCTGAATGGGCATTCAGCAGGCTACTAATTTCGCCTAGCTCGATCCGATGGCCGCGTAATTTGATCTGCTGATCGATTCGTCCAACAAATTCAATTTGGCCATCAACCCGATAGCGGCCTAGATCGCCAGTGCGATACAGGCGTTGGCCTGGAGTTGCGCTAAATTGGTTGGGGATAAAGCGCTCGGCGGTCAGATCGGGCCGTTTCAGATAGCCGCGAGCCACGCCAACTCCGCCAACATAGATTTCGCCAATTACGCCAACTGGCACGATTTGCTGCTGTTGATCGAGCAAATAGACTTGTAAATTGGCTAGTGGTCGGCCAATCGGTGGCGTACCTACCAGATTTGGCTCAAGCTGAGTCAAGCTCGCGCAAACCGTAGTTTCGCTTGGCCCATAGGCATTGATCAAATTGCGCTCAACTGCCCAGCGTTGCACAACCTCGTTGCTCGAAGCCTCGCCAGCAGCAATTACTGTGGTCAAACTGGGAGCTTGATCAGCTGAAAGCACTGCCAATAACGATGGTGGCAAGGTTGCTACCGTAATGTTGTGTTGACGAATCAATGCCAGCACATCGGTTCCGGCGGCTAGACCACCTGCAGGCATGAGTACCAAACTTGCGCCTGAAGCCAACGCCATGCCAATCTCGGAGATCGCTGCATCGAAGCTGAACGAAGCAAATTGCAACACCCGACTTGCTGAGGTTACCCCAAAGCCGGCAATTTGGGCTGTTACCAAATTGGTTAAGCCTTGCTGGCTTGCCATCACGCCTTTGGGCTGGCCAGTTGAGCCAGAGGTATAGACGATATAGGCCAAATTGGCGGGCTGAACAACACTGACAAGATTTTGGCTTGGCTCACTGCCATCACAAATCGTCGCCAGATCAAGCACGGTTAAATCGGCCTGCTTGAGTTGTTGCACTTTTTCGAGCAAATGGCTTTGGGTCAAAACCAGTGCTGCTTGCGAATCGTTGAGCATCCAAGCCAAGCGCTCGTTGGGATAAGCTGGATCAAGTGGGATATATGCGCCGCCAGCTTTGAGCGTGGCCAACAACGCCACCACCATCGCAATTGAGCGATCGCAACAAATGCCAACCAAACGTTCGGGGCCAACACCTTGGGCTTGCAACCGATAAGCCAATTGATTGGCACGCTGATTAAGTTCGTGGTAGCTGAGCACCTGATCTTCGCCAATTAGGGCAATTGCCTCAGGTGTTTTGGCAACTTGGGCCTCAAAAAGTTGGGCAAACGTAAGCTGCTCAGGGTAGGCTTGGCTGGTGGTGTTCCAAGTAGTGATAATTTGGGTTTGCTCAGCCGCCGTGAGCATTGCCAATTGTGAAAGTTTGGTTTGCGGTTGTTGATTGATGCTGCTAAGCAATGTGACATAATGTTGACTCATACGCTCGATCGTGCTGGCATCGAATAGATCAATGTTGTATTCAATTGTTGCGCGTAAACCCTGCTCAAACTCAAACATCGACAGTGTGAGATCGAATTTTGAAGGGCTAGCCACATCTTCCAAAATATCGAAGGCTGAATGCTGGCCCCCCATCGAAACGTTTTGTAGCACAAACAACACCTGAAATAGCGCTGAACGGCTAAGATCGCGGGTTGGTTGCAGGGCATCGACCAGCATTTCAAACGGCAAATCTTGGTGGGCGTAGGCTCCCAGCGCGACTTCACGCACATGCTCCAGCAAATCGAGGAAGTTTGGATCATCGGCGCATTTAACGCGCAGCACCAAGGTATTGACGAAAAATCCAATTAGATCTTCCAACTCGCGCCGATTGCGGTTGGCGATCGGCGAACCAACAATGATGTCGTTTTGGCCGCTGTAGCGATGCAATAAGCTGACCCATGCACTGAGCAACAGCATAAATAAGGTTGCTTGATGTTGCTGGCTGAGGTGATTGAGTTGGTTGGTAAGCTCGGTGCTGATCCAAAAGGTGTGGCGACCGCCTTTGAAGGTTTGAATGGCTGGACGCGGGCGATCGGTTGGCAAGGCCAGCACAGGCAATTCACCAGCAAGCTGGTTTTTCCAATAGCTGAGTTGTTGATCGAGGGTTGCGCCTTGTAACCATTCGCGTTGCCAAGCAGCAAAATCGGCATATTGCAAGGCCAATGGTGCAAATTGCGGCAACGGCTGCTGGTTTTCCAAGGCCGTAAAAATCGCCTCAAATTCTTGGATAAAGATCTTGACTGACCATGCATCAAAAGCAATGTGATGAATGATTAGCAATAAAAGATGCTCGTTGGGACTGATGCGTAGCAAATTGGCCCGAAACAGTTGATCATGACGCAAATCAAACGGGCGCTCTGTTTCAGCTTGCATAAACTGATGCACGGCGGCTTCACGCTCGCTTGAGGTTAATTCGCTTAGATCAACAAGCGGCATTTCGACGCTTTCCAAGGCCATAATTGATTGCTGAGGAAGGCCATCGACCATGCTAAAACTGGCGCGTAATGGCTCATGGCGTTGGGAAATCGCGGTCAAACACTGGGTCAAAATGCTCGGCAATTCAGGGTAAACGCCGCGAATCAGAATTGGAATCGAAATATTGTATAAAGCCGCGTTGGGCTGAAGTTGCTCGATGAGCCAGAGCCGTTGTTGGGCAAACGACAACGGATAGCTGCTTTGATCAAGCCTTGGCTGAATCTGTTGGGCGGCTTTATTGGCTTTGTCTTGAATTTTTTGCAAAAGTAAGGCCCGTTTGGCTGGCGAAAGTGCCGCTAAACGCTCAGAATAATCGCTCACAATCAAACCTCAACTACACACAAATTCCCGAAATTAACCTAATCCTGCTTCAAGTTCGGCTTCTGATAATCCCTCAAGCTCGGCTAAGAGTGCATCCATCTCAGCTGAATCGATTTGTTCAAGTTGCAGTTCGGCAATACAGTTGGCGAGTTCAGCGATGGTTGGCGCGGCGAAGAGTTGATACAACCGCACTTCAAGGTTAAAGCCATCGCGCAACCGTGAAACGAGCTGGGTTGCCAGGAGCGAATGGCCGCCCAAGGCAAAAAAGTTGTCGTGAATGCCGATCTTGGGCTTGCCGAGAATCTCTTGCCAAATGCTGACCAACTGTTCTTCGATGATATTAGTTGGTTGATCGAGTGCGGTTTGTTGGTTGGTAGCATCGAGTTGGCCTAATGCAGCCTGATCAATCGCCCCGCTGTTGGTGCGCGGCAATTCAGTAACGCGATACCATTCCAGCGTGGCCGAGCCAAAATAACTATTGGCTAGTTGGCGGTAACGATCGTGGCTGAGCGGGCCATGCTGATGGGTTGTATAAAGATTGATGCGTTGTTGCAAGGGCTGGCTGACTGCCAGATGTTGGCGCAGCGCTGGGCTATCAGCATTTAAGCCAATCATCACCAGTGGATATTGGTTTTGGCTGATGCCCGCTAAGAGCGATTGCAAACCCTGTTGTAAACCAATTACGTTGTAGCCGCGCTCCGCAGAAAGGCTGCGAATTTGCTGCGGATTATTGAGACTCATCCCAATATTGTCCCATTGAGTCCAGTTCAAACAGAGCGCTTTGGGATGCGAGGTTTGGCGTTGATGCAGCATAAAGCTATCGAGAAAACTATTGGCTGCCGAGTAGGCACTAAATGTCGCTCCGCCGAAAAAGCTGTTAATCGATGACATCGCCACAATTGGTAGTTCTGGGCGCTGGCTCAAGGCTCGTTGCAAGGCCCAGGTGCCATAGACTTTGGGCGCGAACATCATTTCAAAGGTTGCTAGGCTTTCGTTGGTGATCCAGTGGCGATCCATTACTGTCCAGTGATAGGCCAAATTGCCAGCCCCAGCAAAGTGGAAAACCCCTGCCAATGGCTGATTCCAGCGCTGTTCTGCATCATTAATTAAGCGAACTAATTGGGCAGAATCGGTGATATCAACCGCTTGGTAATGCACGTCGTTGCTGATATCGATCAGATCTTTGTAGGCGCGTAAACGTTTGCTCAAGCTGCTATCAGTGCCCAGATGCTTGGCCCAATCGCTGCCCAATGGCAATTCGGTTGAGCCTGTGATCAGCAAACGGGCGTTGTAGTTTTGTAGCAACCAGCGGGCAAATTGGCTGCCAATCCCGCCTAAGCCGCCAGTCACCAAATAGAGGCCACCTTTGACCAGCGGCGATTCGACTGGGCTTGATTGCGCCAGTTCAGCCTCGACTAACTGTGGCACGAAGCGTTGACCTGCCCGATAGGCCACCTCAGCGCTAGGCTTTGCTTGCGCCAATTCTTGGTAAATTTGTTGACTGTTGGTGGTTGCACTTGCTGCATCAAGGTCAACATGCTGGCAGCTGAGCCAATCAATTTCTAAGGGCATGGTTTTGAGTAAGCCATGAATTGGAGCCGCCGCATAGACCACTTGATCGCTGGAATCAATCGCATGACTGCGTTGTGAAACCACGGTTAAGCTGGCCTGACTGAGCTTTTGCTGGGCCAAGGCTTGGGTTAGGAACAAAAGACTATAGGCTCCACGATATTGGGCCGCAGCCAAATCGCCAACATGCTCAATTTCGCTTGGTAAATCATAGCTATACAAGTGAACATAATCGTGAATATTGGCGGCGGCCAGGGCAGCGGCGAGCTGGTGATAATGCTCAGGCTCGTGCAAATTAATCGTGTAGTGATTTCCCTGCTGGCTGAATGTTTCGCCAGCGCTGATCAATACCCAAGCGCGATTGTGCTGTTCGAGCAAATCAATCAACTCACGGGCTAGCGTGGTATCGCCGCTGAAAATTGCATAGCTTGGCTTGAGCAAAGCCGGATTATGGCGCTTGCTGACAGGTTGCCATTGCTTGCTAAAGAACCAGCGTGGCAACGTTTGCTCGTTGGCTAGCGCTAAATCGATTGGCTTGGTGATGCTGCTAAATTCGCCATTGATAAAACGCTGGCTCAATTGCGAACGCTGAATCTTGCCAATCGCTGTTTTGGGAATATCGCTCTTGGCAACTGGCAGCACATAGCTGGGGTTGATGCCAATTTTTTGCACCACCACTTCGCGAATCAGCTGAATTTGGGCTAGTTGTTGGTCAAATTCTGTTGATTTTGAAACGTAAAAAATTACCAGCGACTCCGTGCCGCCCGTATGTTTGCTTGGCACGCTACAAGCCGCCGTGTAGGAAACTTCCACGCCTTCGATTGTTTCAACCAAGGCTTCGATTTCGTGGTTGTGATAATTGATGCCGTTAATGATGATTACATCTTTTTCCCGACCAGCAATTGTCAAACGACCTTGGTGCAAAAAGGCCAAATCGCCAGTCGTGAACCAACCATCGTCAGTAAAGACTTCGCGGTTAAGCTCAGGGTTGCGGTAGTAGCCAGCGGTGATCGTCGGGCCTTGGATTTGCAAACGGCCAATCAGATCTTCGCTGAGCAATTGATTGTTGCTGTTGACAATTCGTAGTGAAACCCCAGGCAATGGTGCGCCAACTTCGATAAATGAAACTCCAATGCTATCGGCGCTGGCTGGCTGAATCACCCCAGTTAATGAGGCCTGATCAAGTTCGTGAAAGCCTGTGGTTGCCCCAAGCACCAGTTGATCGGATGAGCTGATGCCCGATGAGGTTTCGGACATGCCATAGGCGGGGTGCATGGCCGTTGCGGGCAGGCCATGGGCTTGCAACAAACCAAGAAAATTCAAGGCAGTTTGTTTATTGATGCCCTCGCCACCATTCAAAATAAAGCGTAGCGAGCTGAGATTACGGCGGCGACTATTAACCCGTTCATGCTGATCGTTGATCAAGGCATAGGCAAAGTTGGGAGACCAAGTAATCGTGGCGCGATACTGCTCAAGCAAATCCAGCCAACGCACGGGATCTTCCAGAATATAGTCGGTTTTGGCCTGAATTTGGCGACAGCCCAAGCACACATCGTGAACGTGGAACATCACAATCCCACCAACATGATCAAGCGGCATCCAATTTAATGAAACATCATTATGATCAAAATGATTGTGTTGAGCGCTCGCCTTGGAGCGGCTAATAATATTGTGATGGCTTAATTCGACCCCTTTGGGAAGGCCAGTGCTGCCCGAGGTAAACAACAACAAGGCCGCATCCTGTGGCGCGAGTTGTTGATGCTGCTGATCAGGCTGATGTTGGCGCAACTGTTCGGTGATCTGAATCGTTGGTTTGGCCACCCCCAAGCCATTGAAAATTCGCTGAAGCTGGCTTAAACTGGCTTGTTCACTGACGATCAGTGGTTGTTCCAAGGTTTGCCAGGTGTTGTAGAGCTTGCTCACGGCAGGGTTATTGGGATCGCTGCTGTTGGGCAAGGCCAAGGGAACCGCCGTAAAACCACCAAGCATACAAGCCCAAAATGCCACCACAAATGGCTCGTTATGGGCAAATTGCAGCACAACATGTTGGCCATGCTTCAAACCTGCCGCCCGCAAACCAGCCAAAACCGCCTCAGCATCGGCCAATAGCGCGGCATACGATTGAAACAACGCTTTGCCATCTGCTTCGATATAACTAATGCCATGTTCAGGGTAGTGTTTGGCGGCGAGCACTAAGGCCTCAGCCAAGGTCAACGGCGCTTGTTCCGCCTTGATCAACGGTGGCCCAACTGCCAACGCTGGCTTGGCTTGGGTTGACACCGTTTCAACTGGTTGCTCGCTGATTGTGCGTTGCGATGTGCCAAAATTACCAGTTTCGACCATTGGCACAAGATCATCGATGTGCAGCGGGCTTGAAACTGGCAAGATCGGCTGAGCCACCACCGCTAGCTCTGCGCCACTGGCCGCTTGTTGAAGCTGGACTTGTAAATCGGCGATTTGCTGGCTATCAAGCAGGCTGGTTTGGGCTAATTGTTGGCGATCAAGCTGGCCATCGGCGGTACGCGGCAGACGATCAACCTGAATCAAGCCGAGATTTGCGAGTTGGCAATCAAGCTGATCTTCAAGATAATGCAGGATCTCGCTTGGCTCAACTTGCTGTTTGGCGACCACAAAGCCGGTTAATTGCTCGGTGTTGCTCAGGGTTATGCGCCGCACGATACAACATTCAACAATTGCCGGATGCTGTTCGAGCAGGCGTTCTACTTCTTGCAATAAGCTTGGCATGGCTGCCAGTTCGATCGTTGAATCAAGGCTACCGCTGATGCTCAGACGCCCATCATCTTGCCAACGGGCCAGATAGCGCGTTTGGTAGAGTTGGGTATCGGCAGCAAATGGGCTGGCGATAAAACGCTCGGCATTCAATTGAGCCTGCTCGAAGCCTGCAAAAACCCCTGCGCCAGCCACATATAACTCACCAATTAAGCCAATTGGCGCGAGTTGTTTGTGTTGGTCGAGAATCAAAGCTTGGGTATGCGGTACCGGCTTGCCGCTATGAATTTGGCTTGCCGTTTGAGTCTGAGTGTTTGCCCCAACCACCGTCAGCAATTGAAAGGCTGGGAAACCGTAGTAATTGTGCCAAGCGGTTTGTTGCTGTTTGAGTTGTTGTTTGAGCGCTTCGCCATCGAGCAAGCCTTCGCCGCTGCTCAGAATATGGCGCACCTTGGGCAATGCTGGTTGTTGCGTGAACAGTTGACCCAAGGTTGAAAGCGTCAAAATCAAGGTTTGCGGTTGTTCATCAATATCGTGATCGAGCGTTTCAAGGGTGCTAAATCGCAGCGTGCCGCCACTAGCGAGGGTTGCCAAACTCGCAAAGGCAGTAAAATCGTTGAATTCCGTGCCGAGCCACAAGCTTTGTTGAAAACTAACCTTGGCTTTGCTCAGATTAAAATCAATAAAACTCAGCAGGTTGGTTTGGCTGAGTTGGCCTGCTTCAAGCAAGCCACTTGGATTCGAGGCCAAACTCAGGCTGATTAGGCTTTCGGCGCTTGCCGCATGGGGCGTGATTACCGCTAGTTCGCTCGTGGCAAGTTGCTCAAATTCAAGCCATGGATATTGTTGATCAACCAAAGTACGACTAGCCGCTGAGCCAACCAGCGTAAATTGCTGACGGGACAAGACCTGTTGCAGCCGAACGTTGGCTAAATTCGGGCTGAGCAAGGCATAGCGTGCGCCCAACAGCAACGTCGCTAACAGCGTGCTACAAATATCAATCGGGTTGGTTAGTACAATGGCAACATTTGTGCCAACTCCAACTTGCTTGGCTGCTAGGCCGCTGGCAATGCGTTGGGCACGCTCAGCCAGTTCGTGATACGAAACTACTTGGTCGTGATAACGCAGCGCCGCCTGGCTCGATCGTTGTTCAACAGCAGTTGCAAAACGTCGCTGGATACTCTGAAAATCCATTTCCATTTCACCCTTTGCACACGTAACCAAGGGCCGGCCTGAACCAGCCCTTGATCGACGCAGATCTAGAACAAATCGTAGTCGTCGTCGCTTCCTTGCGACCAGCCGCCGAGCAGCCGTTCTTTTTCTGCCGAACTGACCAACGAAACATGGCTGATGCGTTGTTGGGAATCGTTGGTCATGCTGGTGAGCAATTGTTGCAGTTGCTCGACCATGCGGCCAATTGTGGTGGGTTTGAACAGGTCGGTGTTGTATTCAATCCAAGCGTCGATGCTTGAGCCATTGTCGTAGAGCACCAAACTTAGCTCGAACTTAGCCGAGTTGGTTTCAACGCTACGCGGCGCGATTTGCACCTCCGCCAGATCGAGGTTGCTGCTCTGCGAGGCGTTTTGTAGCACCAACATGGCTTGGAAAATTGGTGAGCGATTGGCTTGGCGTTCGGGCAAAATCTCGCTAACCAATAGATCGAATGGCAAATCTTGGTGGCTATAGCCATTCAGGGCGGTTTCGCGAATCCGCTGCACTACTTGCTGAATGGTTGGATCGCCAGTTAAATCGGCGCGAATTGCCAAGGTATTAGCAAAGAACCCGATGATGCCCTCTAGCTCTTGGCGGTTGCGGTTGGCGATCGGTGTGCCAATGACAATATCTGTTTGATTGCTATAACGATTGAGCAAAATCGCCCATGCTGCCATCAGCAACATAAACATGGTTGCTTCGTTATCTCGCGCCAATTGATTGAGCTTGCGATACAGTTCTGGCTCGATGCTGAGCATTTCGTGTGCGCCATTGAAGCTTTGCACGCTAGGCCGTGGGTAATCTAGCGGCATTTCGAGCAAGGGCAATTTGCCACTCAATTGCTGTTTCCAGTAATTCAATTGGTTTTGTAAAACCTCGCCTTGCAGCCATTGGCGTTGCCAAGCAGCAAAATCGGGGTATTGCAAGGCCAATTCAGGCAATGGCGAGGCTTGATTGTTGGCAAAGGCCTGGTAGAGCTTAGTCATTTCATCAAACAAAATGCCCTGCGACCAATCATCAAAGGCAATATGATGAATGCTTAAGCCGAGCACATGCTTGGTTGGGGCTAGTTTGAGCAAGCGCCCACGCAACAGTTGATCGCGATCAAGCTGGAAGGGTTGATTAATTTCCTGCTCCAATAACTGGTTGATTGCGGTTTCTTGGTCTGCGCCAGCCAAATGGCTGAGATTGTGAATTGGCAATTGAATTGGCTGAGCTGCTTGCACTTGCTGAAGGGTTTGGCCTTCGTGGCTCACAAATAGCGTGCGCAAGCCATGATGGCGCTGCACAATCTCGCTCAGGGTGCGCTCCAAAGCGTCAACTTGCAATCGGCCAGTAATTTCTAAGGCCACAGGTACGGTATAAAAACTGCTGGTTGGATCGATTTGAGCCAAAAACCAGATGCGCTGTTGGGCATAGGAAAGCGGCAAACGTGCCTGTGGATCGGCTTTGTGAATCGCGATGATCGGCGTTTGCTCAGGTTTTTGGTTGGCTTGCTCGATAACGCTGGCTAAGCCCTTGATAGTCGGGTTGAGGAAGAAATCGCGTAAGTTGAGGCTAACATTAAAGACCTCGCGAACCCGTGAAATAACCTGGGTTGCCAACAATGAGTGCCCACCCAAATCAAAGAAATTATCCTGAATGCCAACGTGGGCTACTCCTAGCAACGTGCTCCAAATGGCGATCAGCGATTGCTCGGTGACGCTGGTTGGAGCCGCGATTGGCTGGCTGCGCTCAAGTTGTTTGGTTTGTTGTTGGCTGGGCAAAGCGCGATAATCGATTTTGCCGTTGGCAGTCAGCGGAATGCTCTCAAGCATAATGAACGAGGTTGGCACCATATATTCTGGCAGGCGTTGCTTGAGAAAGGTGCGCAATTGGCTAAAGCGTGGCACTTGATTGGGCTGGGTTACTAAATAAGCCACCAAGCGCTGGTCATCGGCTGAGATTGTATTGACCGCTACAATCGCATCGGTGATCGCGGGGTGGCTCATCAGAGTGGCTTGAATTTCGCCTAGCTCAATCCGGAAGCCGCGAATTTTAACTTGGTTGTCACGCCGCCCCAGATATTCGATCTCATTATTGGCCAAGCGCCGCACTAAATCGCCAGTTTTATAGAGGCGGCCTGTTTCAGCAAATGGATGCTTGATAAAGCGCTCGTTGGTTAGTTCGGGTCGATTCCAATAGCCGCGAGCCAAGCCCGCGCCGCCCACATATAGTTCGCCAGTAATTCCCAATGGCACTGGCAAACAATGATCATCAAGCACATACAGATCCAAATCGGGAATTGCCGTGCCAATCGGGCTGCTTTGGGGATTTTCAACATCGTGCATGCTCAGCGGTCGGTAGGTCACATGGACGGTGGTTTCCGTAATGCCATACATATTGACCAATTGTGGGTGCAGATCGCCATGGCGCTCGAACCATGGTTGCAATGCCCCAACATTCAACGCCTCGCCACCGAAGATGACATAACGTAAGGTTAGACGTGAGGGCAAGTCCTGTTCGGCATCGCTGCTGATCAATTGGCGGAAGGCCGAGGGCGTTTGGTTGAGCACCGTTACGCCTTCATCGACCAGCAATTGATAGAAGCCTGCGGGGTTGCGAGTGGTCATAAATGGCACGACGACCACGCGACCACCATACAACAAGGCTCCCCAAATTTCCCAAACTGAGAAATCGAAGGCGAACGAATGGAACAAACTCCAGACATCGTGGTTGTTGAAGTTGAACCATGCCTCGGTTGAACTAAACAATCGCGCCACGTTGCGATGGGTGATCAATGCACCTTTGGGCGTGCCAGTCGAACCAGAGGTGTAGATCATATAGGCCAAGTTATCGAGCTGGGCGCTAGCTGGCAAATTGCTGGTTGGCTGATTGCTCAGTGCTGAATCGACGGCATCAAGCACAATCAATTGCAACCCAGCTTGAGGTAATTTGTTGACACAACGCGCTTGGGTAACCACCAATCCAACCTTGGCATCAGCCAACAACCAAACAATTCGCTCTTGAGGATGCGAAGGATCGATCGGCAGATATGCGCCACCAGCCTTGAGAATTGCCAAAATCCCAATGATTGTATCGAGCGATGGCTCAACACATAGCCCAACCAAGGTATCTGGGCCAACATCGAGCGTTTTGAGTTGATGGGCGAGTTGATTGGCGCGGCTGTTTAGCTCGGCATAGCTTAGTTGGTTTTGCTCAAAGCGTACCGCAATCGCCTGCGGATTGGCCTGCACCTGCTGCTCAAAGCGTTGGTGCAAGGGCAACAAATTTGCTTCGAGCGCTGTTGGCGTTGGCAGCAACTGGGCAAGTTCAGCCTTGCCCAACATGGGTAAGCGCGAAAGCTCCAAATCGGGCGAAGCAAGCGCTGCTTCGAGTAAATTTTGGTAATGTTGGGCTAAGCGTTCGATCGTCGCTGAGTCAAAGAGATCAGTTTTATACTCAAAATTGAGGTTGATTTGCTGATCAAGCGAGACAGCTTCAAGGCTGAGGGCAAACTTGGCCGTGCCAGTTTCAATTGGCAATGGCTCAACCGAAAGTTCAGGCATTTGAAAACTATTGACTGTATCGCGCTGAAACACAAACAAGCTTTGAAAAATTGGCGTGTGCGCTAGATTACGATCAGGCTGCAAGGCCTCGACCAATTGCTCAAATGGCAAATCTTGATGTTCTTGCGCTGCCAAATTCGCCGCTCGCACTTGATCCAAAAAGCTGCGGAAACTGAGATCGCCAGCGGCTTTGGTGCGAATCACCAAGGTATTAACGAAATAGCCGATCAAGGCCTGCAAATCGTTGTAATGGCGATTGGCGATTGGCATGCCAACCAATAAATCGTTTTGATTGGTATAACGGAAGAGCAAGGTTTTCCAGATGGTGAGCAAAATAATGTTGAGCGTATAGCCTTCGTTGCGGCTCCATGTCACCAAGCGTTGCACCAAATCGTCGTCTAATTGCAGCCGATAATGCGCACCGCGTGACGATTCAACTGGTGGATAAGGCCGATCGGTGGGTAATTGTAGAATTGGCAATTCGCCAGCGAGTTGTTCCTTCCAATATTGGAGTTGTTGCTCCAACACCTTGCCTTGCAGCCAATTGCGTTGCCAAATTGCATAATCGGCGTATTGAATTGGCAAGGCTGGCAAGCTGCTTGGCTCGCCAGCATAAGCCGCATTCAGCAAATGATTCAATTCGGAGATGATCACTCCAGCCGACCAACCATCAAAAACACTATGATGCACGCTGACTAATTTGATATATTCGTGATCGCGAATCTGCAGCAACAGCACGCGCAATAATGGCCCATTTTGCAAATCAAACGCTAACTGGGTTTCGGCTTGAATCTGCGCTTGGATGGCGACATCGCGCTCAGTTTCGGCCAGATCGCGTAAATCGACCACGCTAAACCCTGGCTTAAGCTCAGCATGGATCTGCTGATGGGGCACTGTATCAACCAACAAAAAGGTCGTGCGCAATACTTCATGGCGCTGGGCAATGGTGTTAAAGCCTGCTTGCAAGGCGGCAATATCGAGCTTGCCACGATAGCGCACCCCATAAACGATGTTATACAGCGGGCTAGTTGGGTCCCACTGATACAACACCCATTGGCGCTCTTGGGCAAACGATAATGGCAGCGTATTGGTTGTCCGTGGTTGGGCAACCAAGGCTGGTGGCTCGTTAGCTGCTTGTTGCAGTCGGCGAATCAACAGCGCTTGTTTTTCTGGTGGTAATGCAGCAATTTTTGCAGCAAAATCAGTCATGTGAAATCTCCATACCTCACCCAACCAGACGAGATTTAGCCTCATCAGTGGAGAGTTGTTCTAATTCAGCAAGTATTTGAGCGATCTGGTCGTGATCGCTTTGCTGTACTTGTTCAAGTAGCACCTGAAGCGCATCATCGCGGGTTTCAGGCGATGCAAACATCTCCGATGATAGTTCTAGGGATAGTTGTTGATTGACATTGGCAACAATTTCATCAATGCTGGGACCCTGAATCAGATAGGCAACCGACAAGGTTACGCCAAGATTTTGGCTAATGCTGGTTTTGAGTTCAATTGCCATAATCGAGTCGAGGCCGAGGGTATGGAGTGCTAGTTGGCTGTCCAGTTTTGATGGCTCAAGCTGCATAACCTTGGCAATCAATTGTTTGAGTTGTTGAGTTATCAACGCTTGACGTTCGCTGGGCTGGGTCTGTAAAACCCGTTGGCGAAATTCATGCTCTTGGGTTGCATTGCTGGCTGTTTGAGCAATGGTGGCTGACGGCGCAAGTGCCGCAAAGAAGGGTAGGGTTGCGACAACCTGATTACTTTTGAGCCACGTTGCCCAATCGATCTCAGCAATCGTCGTCTGAATTGCTTGATCGTTGATCAGTTGCTCCATTGCAACTAAAGCTTGTTGAGGTTGCAGTAATTGCACGCCATGGGCTTCAAATAATTGTGGATTGAGCTTGGCGGCCATTCCCACCTCGGCCCATGGCCCCCAATTAATGCTTAGCCCAGCCAAGCCTTGGCTGTGACGATAGGCTGCCAGGCTATCCATAAAGCTGTTGGCGGCGGCATAATGCGCTTGACCAACCGAGCCAATGCTGGCCGCCAGCGATGAACAGAAGATCATAAAATCAAGTGGTTCTTGGCTGAAAACTTCGTGCAAGGCCCATGCGCCAGCAACTTTGGGCGCAAAAACGCTGGTCAGGGCACTTGGCTCCATGCGATAGAGCATTTGATCATCAAGCACACCCGCAGCATGCACAATCCCGCGAATGGCAAGGCCAGTTTCGGCGCGATACTGCTGCAAAAATTCGGCCAAGGCCGCCTGATCGGCCACGTTGATTGCGGCGTAGCGCAGGTTTGCCCCAGCTTGTTCGAGTTGGCTAAGCGCATTTACAAGCTGTGATTGCTGCTCGGATACGGCGTTATGGCTTGGCTGTAAGGGTCGGCGACCAAGGATAATCAAATTGCTCGCGCCCTTGGCCAGCATCCAATGGGCAATCTCCAGGCCCAAACCACCGCTACCACCAGTAATCAAATAAGCCGCTTGATTGCTCAACTTGAGCGGGCTTGACTTGCTGACTGAGCGTTGTTGCAAGCGAGCTACCAACTGCTGTTGATTGCGCAAGGCCTGTTGATGTTCATTGGCACGTTGCAATAACGTCTTGGCGAGTTGGGTTGCTTCATTGCTTTCAGTCATTGGTGCAAGGTCGATCAAGCTTGGCGCTAGTTCGGGGTGTTCTAAGGCGGCGCTGCGCAGCATGCCCCACAGCGGTGCTTGTGCCAGATTAATAACTTCGTGATCGAGCACGGCCTGTGCGCCGCGTGTGACACACCACAAGCGCGGCGTAGCACTGCTTGAATCGCTGAGCGTTTGCAGCAGGGTTAACATTGCCAAGCTTTGCTGGGTTGCGCTAGCGACTGGCGCTTGATCATTACTGGCGGCCAGTGGCCATAAACAAACGATCTGCTGATAATTGGCTTGCAACTGGGTTTTGAGCCAATCGCCTAAGCTGGCGGCTTCAATTGATTGTTCGAGGCAATCGACCTGCTGACCATGGGCTGCCAAGCCGTTGCTCAACTGTTTGGCAAATTGATCGTGGGTATTGGCCAAAATCAGCCAACGTTCAGCGGGATGCTCAGTAGTTTGGCTTTCGAACGGTTGCCAACGATAGTCATACAACGCTTGTTGGGGCTGGTTGGCACTCCGCGCGGCAGCCACTTGGAATAACTTCAAGCCAGCAATTTCTACCACAACTCGCCCTTGGGCATCAGCAATCACCAAATCCGCTTCATACATCAGGGTTTCATCAGCAGGAGCCGAGCGCAACACCGCATGACACCAAGCTTCGGCAGGAATTCGATCAAGCACATTCAAGCGCTCAATCGCAATTGGCAAGTAGGTTTGATCGTTGGTATGTTGGGCGAGCATCACCGCGACGAGCTGGAAGGTAGCATCGAGTAACGCTGGATGCAGCTGATCGTGCTGGGCAAGTTGGCCGATTGCTGGCGCTAGTTGCAATTGGGCCAAAGCCTCAGCCTCGCCGCGCCAAATTTGGCTGAGCGATTGAAAGGCTGGGCCATACACCAATTGCACTGCTTGCATGCGAGCATAATGCTCACTCACTGCGACGCTTTCGGCACAACGGGCTTGCAATTCGTCGAGGGCAAGATAGGCTGAATGATTTACAGGTGTGGCATTATCAATCGCATTGGCGGTTGCATGCAATTCCCAAGGGCTATCTGGCTCGGCGGCTTGGCTCAAAATTTGGAGATTAACGCCATTATCATCAGCGTTGCACACCAGTTGGACGGTGCATTGGCCTTGGTTTGGCAAGATCAATGGCTGTTTGAACACCAAGTTATTGATTGTGACATGGTGTTGGCCACGACTCCGCAGGGCGGCAATGATCATCTCAACATAGGCCGCGCCAGGCAACAACACCTGTTCTTGCACCACATGGTCGGCCAAATAAGCCGGATAATTGGCGGCTAAATTGGTTTGCCAGAACTGGCTTTGATTGACCGCCGAGCTGATCGAAATACCGAGCAACGGGTGTTGAGCACTGGGTATGGCCTTAAGGTTGCCGGCTAAGAGCGCTGGCACAAACCCACCACGGGCCGACGTTTGATTGCTCGTTGCTGGCAAAAGCTGATCGAACCAGTAGCGTTCACGTTGCCAGGGATAGTTTGGCAAAGCGCTGCGCTGACGTGGCTCGGGATAAACCTGCTGCCAATCAGGGCTATAGCCAGCCACGAATAGCCGCCCAAGTGTCTCAAACAGCAAATCCAATTCAGCTTGATCGCGGCGTAACGAGCTAAACACTTGGGCTGACTGCTTGAAGTGTTGGATGCTGCGCAACATCGATTCACCCAAAACCGGGTGTGGGCTGACTTCCAAAAATGTATCGAAGCCCTTGTCGAGCAAACTTTTGATCGCAGTGGCAAACAAGAATGGTTCACGCAGATTGCGGCCCCAATAACCCTCGCTGTAGAGCGCTTGCTCGGCAAACGTGCCAGTCACGGTTGAAACCAAGGGAATCATGGGCGCTTGTGGTTTGAGCTGGGCCAAAGCGGCGTTTAATTCAGGAACTAGTGGCTCCATCTGTGGGCTATGAAAGGCAATATCAACCCCGCGCACCAAGCGAGCAAACACATCGTTATGCTGCAACGAGGCAACTAATTGCTCCAACGTGCTCGGATCGCCCGCCAGAATACACGAGGTTGGGCTATTGATGCCAGCAATTGCTACCTGTTGTTCGCGGCCAACCAACAGCAAGCGGGCTTGCTCGAAGGTCAATTCGACGGCGGCAGTTTTGCCTTTGCCAGCAACTTGCTTCATCAAACGGCTGCGATGGTAAACCACTTGTACCGCTTCATCGAGCGTTAGCACACCACTGACATAGGCCGCAGCGACCTCGCCTAAACTATGCCCAACAATCGCCGCCGGAGTAATGCCCCATGATCGCCAAAGCGCGGCGAGACTGACTTGCAAGGCAAAAATCAGCGGTTGAGCACGATCCGTTTGGTTGATCTGCTCAGCAGCTTGATCATCGAGCAAGGCTGCGATCAACGACCAACCAGCATAATTAGCGAAGGCTTGATCGCAAGCTTCGAGGGTTTGGCGGAAGATTGGTTGTTGGCCAAGCAGACCGCGCCCCATGCCAACCCAATGCGAGCCTTGGCCTGAAAAGACCCAAACCAATTTGTGGGCTTGCGAACGATCTTGGGTGATCAAACCAGTGACGGAGCGACCCTCAGCAAAATCGTTGAGCTGTTCGGCAAGCAAGGCTGGGCTGGCTGCATATGCGGCAAGGCGATGATCAAGCTGGCTGCGCCCAACGCTAGCGCTATAGCAAATATTGGCAACTTCGCTCGGGCTAGCGGCGGCAATTTGGCTGGCATAGCGGGCTGCAAGTTGCCATAAGGCTGGCTCGCTTTGGGCTGATAATGGCAATAACAATGGCCAAGCATCGTTGATATTTGGGCTTTGGGTTTCGCGAATTGGAGCCGATTCGAGCACCACGTGAGCGTTTGTACCGCCAAAACCAAAGCCACTAACCCCTGCTAAGAGCGGGCCGCTAGCATTGGGCCATGGCCCACGTTGGGCTTGAACCTGCAAGCGGAGTTCCTCAAACGGAATCATGGGGTTGGGAGTTTCAAAGTGTAAACTTGCCGGCAAGAGCTGATGTTTCATTGCCAGTGCCACCTTGATCACCCCTGCAATGCCTGCTGCTGATTCGCTGTGGCCAATATTGGTTTTGACCGAGCCAAGCGCACAGGGTTGTTGGGCTGAGCGTCCAACTGCCAAAACTGCGCCAAGTGCTTGGGCCTCGATCACATCGCCAAGGCTTGTGCCCGTGCCATGGGCTTCGATATACTGCACTGTCGCGGGATTAACTCCAGCGCGGCGATAGGCTTCTTGCAGTACAACCTCTTGCGATTGACGGTTGGGAGCCATAATCCCGTTGGTACGGCCATCGCTATTGACGGCGCTGCCACGAATGACTGCATAAATTGGGTTGCCATCGGCCAAGGCTTTTTGCAAAGGCTTGAGAATTACAATGCCTGCGCCGTCGCTACGCACAATTCCATTGGCGCGAGCATCGAAGGTTTTGCAGCGGCCATCGGGCGATAAGGCTCCAGCTTTAGAGAAAAATAGATTGCCATCAGGCAACAAGCTGGCATTGACCCCGCCAGCAACCACCAGATCGGCTTCGCCCGTTTGCAATGCTTGGCAGGCCATATGAATTGCGACGAGTGATCCCGAGCAAGCTGTGTTGATGTTGATGCTTGGGCCTTGCAAATTCAGCACATATGAGAGCCGATTGGCCAAAATGCTGTGGGCCGTGCCTGGGCCAGTGTAGGCATCGATAATTTCGGGGTGGCTGAATAAAATTCGGCCATAATCTTCGCTGACTGAAGCAATAAACACCCCAGTTTTGCTGCCAGCCAAGGCTTGTGGCGATTGACCAGCATCTTCGAAGGCTTCCCATGTGCACTCCAACAACATGCGCTGTTGTGGGTCAAGGTGAATGGCCTCTCGCGGCGAGATGCCAAAAAAGCCTGCATCGAAATAATCAGGCTGATCAACAAAGCCACCCCAACGGGTGTACATCGTGCCGGGCACACTGCGATCGGGGTTATACACGGCCTCTAAATTCCAACGCTCGGCAGGAATTTCGGTAATTGCATCGCGACCGTTAATCAATAAATCCCAGTATTCGGCCAAATTGCGAGCACCAGGAAAGCGACAACTCATGCCGATAATGGCAATTGCATCAGCATTTTGGTCGGAATCAGCCACGATTGCGACTTCAGGCTGTTCAGTGCCGATCAGCGCTGGAACCAACGTTGCAATGCTCGGATAATCCCAAAGCAATGTTGGTGAGAGCGAACGCCCTAGAAATTGCTCAAGCTTACTGATTAAACTAAGCGCTTGGATTGAATCGATTTGATAGTGCGCAAAAGGCAAGCGCACATCAATTTCATTCGAGGAAACGTTTAAATAGGTACAAAAGTGATTTACTAACCACTCAGTTAATATTTCTGCGGTTGTTTCGATTGTTTCAGGCTTGATGCTATCCGTTCCAGATGGTAGGTTGTTCATAGTCATCCTCTGTAATGTAGCATTGTGCGATAAGGTTTAATCGAAGTTGTGAGCATCTATATACTGGAAGTTACATCAGATTGAAATCGGTCTTTATATGTATTGAACTGTTAAGCTTCTGATACTTGCCAGAAGTATCAGAATTAATATACCTAAGACGATCTGAATCTTATCTAATAAATAAGTAATTTCTATTAGATTAAGATTCGGGTTTTATGGTAATAAATAACTTAATGATGTTATAATTAAGTAAAATTGAATAAATTTACTCAATGTAAATTCTGAATAATTAATTTATAACAATATAGGTTTATGAAACTGTATTGATCGGTATGATATTGAAGTTTCATTCTGATTAATAATCTAATGCTGTAAAGCTATTCGAGTAAACCCATATTGTACAAACTATCCAAAAAAGTTTCCACGAGTTATTGTGCAAACTATCTAAATTTAGCTGTAGCTATATACATTTACATCGTTAAATAAAAAGCCTGGGTATCTGTTATCTTGGTAAAGGAGTAGGATGAAATAAGAGGATTTACCTTGATTAAACAGGAGAGTTTGCTATTTATAATGAGCTGATTGTGAAGCCCTAAACTGTACTATTTTATTTGTTAAGTCGAGTTAACTTGAGGTTAAGAGATTAACACAAGCCTAGTTCGATCAACGATTTTTAGCACAGCTGACTTACAACGCGCCTATTATAGTTAGAGTTCATTAACATTGTCAAGGCAGATTAAAATATATCTAGGCATGCTTGTGATTTGATTGAGCATGTATATGCAGTAGATTTGGGGTTCTTGCATAATTTATTTTCTTAGGTTATTATCCACGCTGTGTGCGAAGATTCGTTAAATTTAAGCTTAATTTGTTGATGTATCGTCAGCAACATAAATCAGCCCTAAGACTCATTAATTTTGCGACTATTTGCCAGAAGTCATCCTAAAAATCGATCGTAAAACATCTTCCAAGTAGTTGCTGATCAATTAAGCTTTACATTGTACGATTTAATCAGTTATCGATCGATTTATCGGTCTATAGACTGATGTGCAATCGCCACGATTCGCCAAAGCTGCATCACAAAACAACATTTTTGCCCCAGCTTGGGTTGTGATCCCAAATCCTGTCCTTTGGTTTTGCCACTGGCAGATCAGCAATTTGATGACGTTAGTTGATTTAGCTAGCCAATCGATTGAGGAGTAGCAACAACAGCATGAACATATTTGATCGATTAAGCATGATCGGGTTGGGTTTGCAGGCCACCAAACAACTTTTTGCCCTGAGCGAACATACAACCGTTGACGATAGCGCCCTAGAATCAACCGACGCTGCCGATTTGCTGCCAGTTGGTGCATTGTTGGTGCCTGTCACCGACAGTTTAGCCAAGGTGGCAGTGCTGTATGGGTTGAGTGGTCTGAGTGCGTTGATGAATGCCAACTCAAGCGAGGCCGAAACCAAAGCCGGCTGGGGTGCGTTTCAAAAATCGCAGCTTAACACAGGCCAAGTTTGGCGAATTCTTAGCTATAGCTTGGTTCACCCTAGCCTCGCTGCGGCCCTCCGTGAAGGTGCTGCCGTCAGCATTTTAGGCACAGCAACTACCCGCTTCCAATCGTTTAGTCTCGCTTTTTCAGCGGTACGGCTGGGTATTTTTGTGCCATTGCTCGTGACTGCGCCCCAAGCTGACGATGATGCTGTGCTGACAAATATGTCTGGTTCTTCCTACTGTTTGTTGGGGGTCTTTTTGGCTTCGCTGGCAACCGATCGCCAGCGCTTGACCTTCCGCTCGCAACAAGATGTCTTGGCTGCAACTGCTTTGGGTGTGCTTTGCTCGCAGATGTTATCAGGGCTGGCGCAATCAAAAGGTCCTGCCCGCAAAGCTGGTTTGGCCTCGCTGGGTGCAGGAGTCATCAGCACCTTGATTATGCAGATCGTGCGACGAGTTAACGCCAATAAACCTGAATAGGCATAAATAATCCCAAGGCCTAATTTGGGAAACAACTAGGGTGCTAGCTAGGCAACGAAGCTGACGCTAGCGCCATGAATATGCTTGCGCCATCTGCTGCCTCATCTCACCCCTGGCGTACTATCAACCTGCAACACCAGGTTGCTCGGTGAACAATTGTTCTAATCTGAACATCACGTTTGCCGCCAATTCCTCGTTCCATCATGCGGTCGAGGCTTCCAATGCTGAAAACGGTCTATCACACATGAACCTCAACGGAGCAGCTTGATGATTATTCTTGAAACCAAGGAATTGGCCAAAAGTTTTCGGGTGCGTGGACGCTTAGTCGAGGCCGTCAAAGGCGTGACGATGAATGTTCAAGCAGGCGAAATTTTTGGATTTCTCGGGCCGAACGGGGCCGGTAAAACGACCACAATGCGCATGCTGACGACCTTGCTCAAGCCAAGTAGTGGTCAGGCAACGATTGCTGGTATCGATCTCTTACAACATTCGCGCCAGGTTCGCGAAAAAATTGGCTATGTGAGCCAAGCTGGCGGAGCCGAGGGCGCTTGTACTGCGCGTGAAAATTTGATTCTACAAGCCCGCTTTTATGGCATAACCCCTCACGATGCCGATGTGCGAGCCAAAGAATTATTGGCAGCGCTTGATCTTGAGCAGATTGCCGATCGCCCAAGTAGCAGCTACTCCGGTGGTCAACGCCGTCGCCTCGATTTGGCCTTGGGTATGGTGCATAAACCTAAATTGCTCTTGCTCGATGAGCCGACTGCCGCGCTTGATCCGCAAAGTCGGGCTTGGTTGTGGGCTGAGGTGCGCCGTCTGAATACCGAGGGCACAACGATTTTTATGACGACCCACTACCTTGATGAGGCTGATGCACTCTGTCAACGCTTGGCGATTATTGATGATGGTCGGATTGTGGTTGAAGGTACGCCCGATGCCCTCAAACGCCAGATCGTTGGCGATACGATCACCTTGGGCTTGCAATTTCAACCTGAAATCGATCACACCGTTCAAGCTTTGTTGCAACAGCAGAGCTATATCCATTCGCTGGAATATGCTGAGCAAACAATTCGCTTGGTGGTTGACCGTGGCTCCGAGGCTTTGCCATTAATTTTGCGGCTGATCGATGAAGCCAATGTGCAAGTTCAAACCGTTGAACTTTCGCGCCCTTCGCTGGATGATGTTTTTCTTAAGCAAACTGGTCGTTCATTACGCGAGTCTGCCAACTAGCTCGAGGATATTCAATGCAATCGCTACGTGATACATGGCTGCTGTTTAAACATTATCTCACCATGACCATGCGCAACCCAGTGATGGTGATTGTCGGCCTTTTTCAACCAGTGGTGCAATTGTTATTATTTGCGCCCTTGTTAGAGCCAATTGCTGGAACTGAGGGCTTTCCCGAAGGCGGCGCAATCGGGGTTTTTACGCCTGGCTTGCTGGTGATGTTGGGTATTACTGGCTCGTTGTTTGTGGTATTTGGCTTTATTGCCGAGTTGCGGGCGGGCGTGCTTGAGCGCATGCGGGTTACGCCACTGAGTCGGTTGGCGCTCGTGCTTGGGCGTTTGCTGCGCGATGTCACGATGTTGCTGCTGCAAGCCTTGGTGCTGGTTGGCGTGGCATGGCTTATGGGCTTGCGGGCTGATCCTGCTGGCGTAGCGCTTTCGTTGTTGATTGTGGTGCTGCTGGGCTTGTTGGTTTCTTCATGCTCGTATGCGGTTGCGCTGATTTTGCAGGATGAAAACACAGTTGCCTCGTTGCTCAACTTTTTGATCTTGCCAATTTTACTGCTTTCAGGCATTACGCTACCGCTCACTTTAGCTCCTGATTGGATTCGCAATGTCGCGGGAGTTAATCCATTTGCCTATGCTGTTGATGCCTCGCGGGCCTTGTTTATTGGTCAGCTTGAACATCCAGCGGTTTGGCAAGGGTTTGCAGTGATGGGCGTATTGTCGTTTTTGGGTGTTTTTTGGGCGGTGCGCTCGTTTCGTCAAGGCGTGGCCTAGTTGCGCTCCCTCACCCCTAGCCCCCTCTCCCGCCGAGCGAGCGAGGGGGAACCACGATAGGAGTATGATCAAATGGCGACGATTGTTATCAGTATGTTTCCCGAAGAAGGCCATCTTATTCCTAGTTTCAAGCTTGGCAAAAGCTTAAAAGCCCAAGGCCATCAGGTGTACTATTTAGCCTTGGCCGATTTTGAGGAGTATATTCGCAAGCAAGGCTTTGAATATTTGCCCTTGTTTGCTGAGGATTTTCCCAAGGGCTTTCGTGCTCAGCAAACCGAGCGAATTGCAAACACCCGTGGCCGAGCCTTTTTGAAAGAGGTTTCGCAAACGGCGTTTTATCTCAAGTTGTTTCAAACTGTGCGTGAAGATCAAAATCCAATCAAGCGTAGTTTGTTGGATATTGGGACAGATTTATGTCTTTTTGATGGATTTTTGGCCCCGCTGAGCCTTATGGCGCGGCATGCTGGCCTGGAAGTGATTAGTCTGAGTATTAATATTAATCTTCCGCAGGCCGCCAATTATCCGCCAGTTGTCACCAATATTGTGCCCGATAACACCCCTGCCTCGCTCTCTAAAGCTGGCATGGCTTGGAAATTCAGCGGGTTAGCGATCAAAATAACCAACCTTTTGATTGGCTACAATTTTCAGAAAAAACTAACCGAACTGGCAACCCACTTTGGCTTTCCTGCCGATTTAGTTGTGCCAGCGGCGCTATTTCCGCGCTTGCGACCGCAACTTGAGATACCCGAACTCGTGCTTTGCCCGCAAGCCTTTGATTTTCCACGGCCAAGCGTTGAGCAAGGGATTTTCTACTGTGAGCCATCGATCGATCTTGATCGTCAAGAAGCGGCCTTTGATTGGTCGCAGATTGACCCCGACAAACCGCTGATTTTTTGTACCTTGGGCAGCCAAAGCCATATCTACAAGCATAGTCGGCGCTTTTTTCAAACCGTGATCGACACAATGCGCAGTCGCCCCGATTGGCAATTGATTATGGCGCTCGGCAAAGAATTTAAAGCCCATGAATTTGCCAATGTGCCAGCCAATGTGCATTTGCTGCAATGGGCTTCGGTCGAGCAAATTTTGCCGCGCACCAGCGTGATGATTACCCATGGTGGGGTTGGCACGATTAAGGAATGTGTCTATTTCAACGTGCCAATGGTGGTATTCCCTGGGATGCGTGATCAACCTGGCTATGCGGCGCGGGTTGTTTACCATGAGCTAGGGTTGATGGGTGCGATGGGTAAAGTTTCGGCCCAAGCGCTGGAAACCATGCTCAACCAAGTGATTCAAAATCCTAACTTTAAACAACGAGTTACGGCAATGGGCGAGGAATTTCGCGCCTTGGAGGCTGCTAGCCCAGCGCTGGAATTAATTCAAAGCAAATTACCGCATACCCGAACCGTTGCCTCGTAAGCTTGCCCCTAGGCAGTGCCGCCTCTGGTGCTCAATTAAGGCTGATTCCTAGGTTATTTGTTTGCGATCAATCGAGGTGTTTGCTGATTGAGATTGGCTGCGATGCCACTTCCAGCGAGCACCCCGTAGGCCTTGCTTTGTGCCAATGTGCTGATATTGAAGGTTGGTCGGCCCAACCACGAATTGATAAGGGAAAGATGCAGCAGATGAATATTGCCCAGCATATTGAAAAAGCGCGACTTCACAGCCCCAACAAGCTAGCGCTGATTTTTGAAAATACCCACTATAGCTATCAAGAACTTGATCAACAAGCTAATCAAGTGGCTAATGGCCTAGCCCAACTTGGCATTCGGGTTGGCGATCGCGTCGCGCTTTTCTTGCCCAATATTCCTGAATTTATGTTTAGCTATCTTGGCATTATTAAACTCGGCGCGATTGCCGTTTCGTTGAATGTGCAACTCCAGTACAACGAGATTCAATTTATTGTCAACGATAGCCAAGCTACAGCAATGATCACCACGCCAGAATTAGCCCAACGTGTGCCAATCACTGAATGCCCAAGCCTCAAGCATGTGCTCGTCACTGGTTCGGCTGATGCATCGACAAGTTTAGCCAGCTTAATCGAATCAGCGCCCAAGGAATATCAAGCTCGTGCTATGCAACCCCATGATCCGGCTGCGATTGTGTATTCATCGGGTACGACTGGCTTTCCCAAAGGTGTAACTCTCTCGCACCATAATATTATCTCGAATATGCAGGCTAAAAATCGCTATTGTGATATGCGCTCAAGCGATCGCTTATTGCTGTGCGTGCCACTTTTTCATTGTTTTGGCCAAAATGCGATTTTTAATAGTGCCCTGAATGCTGGAGCCACAATTGTATTACACCGCAGCTTTAATCTTGATTTAGTGCTGCGTTCAATTCAATCCGATCAAGTAACGATGTTTTTTGGTGTACCAACAATTTATCTGTTGCTATTGAATAAAACTGAGCCTGAGCAATTTCATGCAGTACGTTATTTCTTCTCAGGAGCAGCAATTTTGCCGCTTGAAATTGCTCAGCGTTGGTATGCCAAATATAAATTACCAATTCATGAAGGCTATGGTTTAACTGAAACCTCACCGTTTGCTGCTTATAATCATATCTCCGACTATAAACTTGGCTCGGTTGGTGTGCCAATTGAGCAAGTTGAAATAAAAATCGTCGATATTGAAACCGATGTCGAAGTATTGCCTGATGAGGTGGGAGAAATTATTATTCGTGGCCCAAATGTCATGTTGGGCTATTGGAATAATCCAACCGCAACCGCGCAAGCAATTCGCGATGGCTGGTTTTATACAGGCGACCTTGGCAAAAAAGACCAAGCTGGTTATTTATTTATCGTTGATCGGTTGAAAGATATGATCAACGTTGCTGGGATTAAAGTGTACCCCGCTGAAGTCGAAAACGTCATCTATCAATTACCCGAGGTTGCTGAAGTGGCGGTCTATGGGGTTGCCGATGCGATTACTGGAGAACGCGTTGAAGCCCAAATCGTCTTCAAAGCCAATCAACAGCTGCCAATTCAAGCAATTATCGCGTTTTGTCGCCAACATATGGCGAGCTTTAAAGTGCCAACCGCAATCAAAGTCGTTGATTCAATTCCCAAAAACCCGACCGGCAAAGTGTTAAAGCGGCTCTTACGCAACGAGGCTGGAGCCTAAATTCGAAAGGTTTAGGACATGTTAGAGCGACTATCAACAAATTCAACGTTGGAAAACCACATGCGCCACCAAGTAACCCTAACAGGTACAGGCCTAACCATTGAGGACGTTGTTCGCGTGGCTCGCCATAATCAACCAGTTGGGCTAACTGATAATCCTGAGATCTTGCAACAGATCGAGGCCTCGTGTACCTACATTAACGATGCAGTTAAAGCTAGTAAGCCTGTGTATGGGGTAACAACTGGCTTTGGTGGCATGGCCGATGTGGTTATTTCGTCCGAGGAAGCTGCCGATTTGCAGAATAATGCCATTTGGTATCACAAAACTGGCGCTGGCAAATTGTTGCCCTTGGCCGATGTCCGGGCGGCGATGTTGCTACGCGCCAATTCGCATATGCGCGGGGTTTCGGGCATTCGCCTGGAAATTATTCAACGCATGATGACGTTTTTGAATGCCAATGTCACGCCGCATGTGCGCGAGTTTGGTTCAATTGGGGCTAGCGGCGATCTTGTGCCATTAATCAGCATTACTGGAGCCTTGCTTGGCACAGATCCCGCCTTCCGCGTCGATTTTGATGGCGAAAATATTGATTGTCTTGAGGCTTTGGAACGGCTCAACTTGCCACGCTTGCAGTTGTTGCCCAAAGAAGGCTTGGCCATGATGAATGGCACATCGGTGATGACGGGGATTGCTTCGAATGTGCTGCATGATGCAAGGATTTTGCTGGGCTTGGCGCTGAATATCCATGGGTTGATGATTCAAGGCTTGCAAGGCACCAATCAATCATTCCACCCGTTTATTCATCAGCATAAAGCGCATACTGGCCAAGTTTGGGCCGCCGACCATATGCTACAAATTTTAGAAGGCTCGGCGTTATCGCGCGATGAACTTGATGGACGACATGAATATCGCGAGGGTGATTTGATTCAAGATCGCTATTCGCTGCGCTGTTTGCCCCAGTTTCTTGGGCCAATCATTGATGGTATGGCCTATATCACCCATCATTTGCGAGTCGAAATCAACTCGGCCAACGATAATCCTTTAATTAATACCGAAGCTGGGGCCAGCTATCATGGCGGCAATTTCCTCGGCCAATACATTGGCGTAGGCATGGATCAATTGCGCTATTACATGGGCTTGATGGCCAAACACCTTGATGTCCAAATTGCTTTGTTGGTTTCGCCACAATTCAACAATGGCTTATCGGCCTCTTTGGTCGGCAACACCGACCGCAAGGTCAATATGGGCCTCAAAGGCTTGCAAATTTCGGGCAACTCGATTATGCCAATTTTGGGCTTTTTGGGTAACTCGTTGGCTGATCGTTTTCCAACGCATGCTGAACAATTTAACCAAAATATCAACAGCCAAGGCTTTGGTTCGGCTAATTTGGCCCGCCAAACGATCGAAACTTTGCAACAATATATTGCGATTGCCTTGATTTTTGGGGTGCAAGCGGTCGATTTACGCACCTTCAAGCGAACTGGGCACTATAACGCAGTTGAAACACTTTCGCCGATGACCGCCAAGCTCTACAGTGCGATGCGTGAAGTGGTAGGCAAGCCGATTTCGCACGAACGCCCCTACATTTGGAATGACAACGAACAAGCTTTAGAACAACATATCAGCGCAATCGTTAGCGACATCACCAACGATGGAATTATTCCCCAGGCAATTCAAGAAACCTTAGATAGTTTGCGCTCAATAATTTTATTTGCCTAATCTTCGCTTAAACAGCTGAATCAAGCAGTTGCGCCAATTTCCGGCCTGTTTATGGCAGAAATTGGCGCGATTCGTTAATCGAGTCATTCAGTCAAAAAAACTCCACAAATGTGCCCTAAAAAGCCGAGCTTTTTAGATTGTGTTTATATCCACCATCGCCGATACTAGCCTTGCTGTTACTTTGGCTGTGGAGGGTTTATGGGTTCTTTTGTCCGTGGATTGCTGGTTATAATTGGTTTTGTGAGCCTGCTGGGGTTCATGTTGCCTGCCCAAGCGGCGAGCCTGCAAACGACCTTTGTGGTAACAACGGCGGATGATGATTTTATTGCCGATAATGGCACATGTTCGTTGCGTGAGGCGCTTTATGCGGCCAATACCAACCAGGCCTATGATGCTTGTCCCGCTGGTGGAGCGAACGATACGATTCAGCTCGCTGCGGCAAGCTATCGTTTAACCCGCAATGGCATGAATGATGAGACGGGTGCGCTTGGCGATCTGGATATTTTGAGCGATTTAACGATTACTGGGGTGAGTTCGGCCACCACAATTATTGATGGCATGGAAAGCGATCGCGTACTCGATATCTACACGGCCACGGTGACCCTGAACAATCTGCAAATTCGCAATGGCTTTGTGGATAATGATGATGAAACGGGACGCTACTATGGCCATGGTATTTTGCATCGCTATGGCAATCTGCATATTCAATCGAGTTTGATTGAACGGAATGGCTTGCTGCGCTCCACGCTGCTGGGCAATAACTATGGTGGTGGCATTGCTAGCCTGAACGGAACCCTCAAGATCGACGACAGTACGATTCGCAGTAATACGTTACGTTCATATGTTGATGGTTTTGATGCAGGCAGTGGTTTTGGGGCTGGCTTATACATAAGTAGCCAAGCGGTGACTATTACCAATTCGCTTTTTGATAACAATCAACGTGGTTTTGGGCCAGCAATTTATATGATCAAGGGTAATTTAAGTCTGCTGAATAGCGTGATTCAGCGTTCATCCGATAGTCACCAAACCTCGGCTGCGATCAATGTCCTTGGTGGGCGAGTGATGATAACAGGTGGTGGGCTGTTAAATAATACGCCACAGGGCTTGTCACTGCGTGGAGCAAGCAGCGCCACAATTGCTGATACTACCTTTATTGCGAATGGTTTTAGTAATTCTAATGCCCGTCAATGTTCGCGTGGTGGGGCAATTTATAATGCGGCAACGCTCTCGGTTAGCCGAAGTCGCTTTATTGGCAACTATGCTGATCTCGGCGGAGCGCTCTATCAGCATGCTGGCAAGGCAACGCTGCTTGATAGTGAATGGGTTGAAAACCGTAGTAGTGGTGGGGTTCGGAATGATGAAGAGTGTTTTGGTTATGGTGGCGCAATTTACCAAAATCTCGGTGTGGTGACGCTTGACACCAGCACCATTGCCGATAATTACTCGTTTCATACGGGCAGCGGGATTGCTCAACTCCAAGCGACTGCAATAATGACAATTACCAATTCAACGATTGTTTCCAACACCAATGGCTATTATGAGAATGATGATGGTAATGAAAATATGTTGACTGCAGGCCTCTACGCGATTGGCCGTATGTCCATTGGCAATACAATTGTGGCCAAGAATTATAATACTAGCGTAGTTGATGTCTATGATTGTAGGGGCACGGTTCTAAGTCTTGACCATAATTTGCTAGAACATCCCAGCCACTGTACTTTTCAAGCACAAGCGAGTGATCAACTTAATCTTGACCCGATCCTCGATCAATTTGATTTTCATTCTGGCACAACTCGGAGTTATAGCCTTAATCCGCTGAGTCCAGCGATTGATGCTGGTGCTGATTGTGGCCCGTTTGATCAGCGGGGAATTGCCCGCCCACAAGATGGCGATGGCGATCTGCAAGCGGTTTGTGATATTGGCGCATTTGAATATAGCTTGCCTGCGCCAACCCGTTTTGTGCTGTTTGCGCCCTATATCAGCCAATAGTTAAACAATCAGGCGGGGATGGATCAAGCATCCCCGCCGAATGTATTACTTAAAATTGTTAGATTGAGCACTTAGAGTTCATCGCGTTCGAGCCATTTGGCAATGCTAGTGGGCGCTTTAAAATTTAACACATCGTGCAATACTTCATCAAGCGTGCTGCGAATTGAAATAAACCGCCGATGTTCAGGAGCCACAAAGCCTTCAGTGACCGCTCCTTCGATAAAGGCCAGCAGCGGGTCATAGTAGCCTTTGACATTCCAGACCACAATTGGTTTGGCGTGGATGCCAAGCTGGGCCCAGGTTAAAATCTCAAATAATTCCTCGAACGTACCTAAACCACCTGGTAGCGCGATAAATGCGTTTGAACGTTCGGCCATCATGGCTTTGCGTTCGTGCATGCTGCGCACGACAAAGCGCTGCGATAAGCGCGGATGGGCCACTTCCTTTAAAAAAAGGCCATCGGGAATAATGCCTTCGACATAGCCTCCGGCTGCCAGCGCACTGTTGGCCAAAATTCCCATCAAGCCGTTCGAAGAGCCACCATAGACTAAGCCTAAACCCCGTTGGGCTGCGGCGATACCGAGTTCCCTAGCTGCATCGCTATAGTCTGGTTGCGCTCCATTGCGCGAACCACAGAACACACACACACTCAATTCTGGGCGTTTAATCGTCATACCAATACAGCTCCTTGTGTTGTTCCCTGCGGCACACTCCATCATAGCATGGAACCGCCTGAGCGTATCGCAATAGGCTGAAATTCATTTTTTGCTACCCCACAACGTTAGATTAATAGCCCACAAATTAACCCTTGAGCAAGCTAGGGTGGTCTGCTATGCTGCCCAAGCCGTTGCGAAATTAAAAAAAGGAGCAGTGCATGGCTTTTCATTCTGATCAAATGCTGCCGACTATGCGAGTTGCTCGCCGAATTATTGCTGGATTATTGTTGTTGGCTGTGGTTATTGGGTTGGCGCGAGTTGGGCGGTTTGCCCATGCCCAATCAGCCCAATCAGCGAGCATCCGCGCCAGCGATTGGCAAGCCATTAGCCAGCTATTACCCCCAAGCCAACAAGCCTATCTCAAGGCTTCAAATACCAATCTTGGCGATCAGTTTAGCTCAAGCGTGGCGATCGATGGCAATACAATTGCGATTGGTGCGCCCAACGAATCAAGCGCGGCCACTGGAATTAATGGCAATCAACAGGATAATAGTGTCATTAGTTCAGGTGCAGTTTATATTTTTGTGCGTACTGGGACCACCTGGAGCCAGCAAGCCTATATTAAAGCCTCAAATCCCGATTTCAATGATCTATTCGGTCATAGCGTGGCATTGTCTGGTAATACCTTGGTGGTTGGGGCGGTCAATGAATCAAGTGAGGCCACCGGAATTAATGGCAACCAAACCGATAACAGCGCGATGAATGCTGGGGCCGTTTATGTTTTTGTGCGCAGTGGCACGACTTGGAGCCAGCAATCCTATCTCAAAGCTTCAAATGCTGAAGCCTTTGATCAATTTGGCTGGATTGTCGCGCTTGATGGCAATACCTTAGCGGTTGGGGCTAATCTTGAATCGAGCAATGCGACTGGAGTTAATGGCAACCAATCCGATAATAATGCTGTCCGTTCAGGAGCAGCCTATATATTTGTGCGCACTGGCACGACCTGGAGCCAACAAGCCTATCTCAAAGCCTCAAATACCGAGGCCAACGATAATTTTGCGATGGCACTTGACCTAAGCGGCGATCGCTTGGTGGTTGGGGCGGTCAATGAAGATAGTGCTGCCACTGGCATTAATGGTGATCAATCCAATAATGATGCAGCTAGTGCTGGCGCAGCCTATGTTTTTGTACGCAGTGGCACGACCTGGAGTCAGCAAGCTTACCTCAAAGCCTCAAATACCGAGGCCAACGATTTCTTCGGCGAGAGCGTGACGATCGATGACTCAACCGTAGCAGTTGGCGCATGGTGGGAAGATAGTTCGGCTACGGGCGTTAATGGTGACCAAAATAATAATAATACGACCTTTTCAGGAGCTGCCTATGTCTATAGCTTTGATGGTGTGAGTTGGAGCCAGCAAGCCTATATTAAAGCCTCAAATACTGATACTGAAAATTATTTTGGTCATGCATTGGTGTTGCGTGGCGATCGGCTGATTGTTAGCGCCTATGCTGACGATAGTGCGGCCATTGGCATCAATGGTGATCAACAGAATGCTGATGCTGGCGGTTCTGGAGCGGCTTTTGTCTTTGCACGAGTTGGTACGGTGTGGAGCCAGCAACACTATTTGAAAGCCTCGAATACTGGAGTTGAAGATACTTTTGGCTATACCATGGCAACCGATGGTTTAAGTTTGGTGGTTGGGGCATGGTGGGAAGATAGCAATGCAACCGGAATTGATGGCAACCAAACCGATAACAGCGCGATGAATGCTGGTGCGGCCTATGTGTTTAGCCTAGCACAATCGGTTGCCTATTTGCCATTGGTCTTTAAACGGATGACGACCCTGATTGCTACGATTAATCCTAATACGATTCCGATTCGCCCGATCACTGTTCAAGGCGAAACCTTTTTGAACTCAAGCTTTATATTGCCCAGTGATTTGCCTGCAACTGGTACGTATTATCTTTCGGCCAGCCCAACGAGCGTTATGCCGAGCCTAGTTGATGATGCAGTGGTGTTATATGCTAATAGCACCCAAATTTTTCGCCATGAATATTCAACCCCTAATTCGGCGATTGTAACTGTGCCCTATGCGACCCTCGCGCCGTATGCTGGCCAATCAATCACTGTTCAATTTAATGATGTTTATGGCAGCGTGGTGGAGGCCTCTCCAATGTATTTGATTTGGGTTCCATAAGATTGATTGCTATGGTAGGCTGGAAAGTATAATCCTATAAAAAATATAATTGATATCAGATCTATAGGTTAAAGGTCTTGTAAGTAAATTTGTTATAGAGTATGGTATGCTTGCGTAAGCCGTTCCTTCGTCGTGGGAATACCATATGCCTGATATCTTTGATAATATGCATCGACAGTTTCTTGACCAACTGCTGCTTACACTTGATTCAGCGCTTCGGGCTGATTTTTGTATTGGCTATTTTAATTTGCGAGGATGGCGAATGATTGCTGATCGCATAGATCAATGGTCTGGTGGTCAGCATTCATGTTGCCGAGTTCTCATTGGGATGCAGTCTGCACCCCGTGATGAACTTCGCGCTGCCCTAAGTCTTGTTCCCAATCTTGGGATGGATCAGTCGCGAATTGTGCGCTTGAAACAACAAATGGCTGAGGAGTTTCGTCAACAGTTAATGGTGGGTGCTCCCAATAATGCCGATGAAGCGGGCTTGCGTCAGCTGAGCCGCCAACTTAAAGAAGGCAAAGTTGTGATTAAATTGTTTTTGCGTCATAACCTACATGCGAAGCTTTATTTATTTCAAGTTTCTGATCCACTTAATCCATTTATTGGGTACGTTGGTAGCAGTAATTTGACGTTTGCTGGCTTGGTAACCCAAACAGAATTGAATCTTGATGTTCTTGAAACAAATACTTGCGAGAAATTACAAGGATGGTTTGATGAACTTTGGGATGATCGCTGGTGTCTTGATATTTCAGCAGAATTGGCGGCGATTATTGATGAAAGTTGGGCACGAGGATCAACAGTTGCTCCCTATCATGTCTATTTGAAGATGATTTATCATTTATCGCAGGAAGCTCGCGCAGGTTTAGCCGAATTTTCTATCCCATTTGATATGAACCAGGAACTTTTCGATTTTCAGGCAGCAGCCGTGAAAATTGCAGCTCGTCATCTCAAACAACGAGGTGGAGTGCTCATCGGCGATGTGGTGGGTTTGGGTAAGACGATGATGGCCACCGCCTTAGCTCGCATGATGGAGGATAGTTATGGCTATAGCACGTTAATTATCTGCCCTAAACATCTCGAAGATATGTGGGTCGCTTATAGTCAACGCTATGGCTTGCGAGCGCGGGTGCTGCCCTTAAGTCGGGTAACTGAAGCCGAAATGCAGACGATTCCAGCACGCTATCGCTTGGTGTTGATCGATGAAAGTCATAATTTGCGTAATCCTGAAGGGCAACGTTATAAGGCGCTCAAAACCTATATTCAACAGAGCGATAGCAAGTGTATTCTGTTATCAGCGACACCCTATAACAAACAATATCGGGATCTGTCAGCCCAATTGGGATTATTTCTTGATGAAGATGAAGATCTTGGAATTCGGCCTGAAATGTTGCTGCGTGAGATTGGTGAGCTAGATTTTGCGCGACTGCATCAACGATCGCCTTCAACCCTTGCAGCCTTTGAAAAAAGCACCTATGCTGATGACTGGCGTGAATTGATGCGCCGATACTTGGTTCGGCGAACACGATCCTTCATCAAACAAAACTATGCTGTTCTTGATGTCGAAACAGGCTTACGGTTTTTACAGTTTTCAAATGGTAACAAAACGATTTTCCCCCAACGCATCCCACGGACACTACGCTTCAATATTGATCCTGATGATCCTAATAATGGCTATTCACGCTTGCTTGATCCGTTGGTTGTCGATGCCATCGATGAATTAACGCTTCCTCGGTATGCGCTTGGAATGTATCTTCGCTCATCGTTTTCTGAGCATCCATCGGCGAGTGAGCTTGCAATTATCGAGGATTTGCGTCGTGCTCGCAATCGGCTACGCGGGTTTAGTCGCACGAATATTTTTAAGCGCTTGGAAAGTGGCGGGCCAGCATTTTTACAATCAATTGAGCGTCATATTCTGCGCAATTATATTGTGTTACATGCGCTCGATCAGAATCGTGCGATTCCGCTTGGCTCACAAAGCGCGGCCTTGCTCGATTCAAGCCAACATGATCAAGATCATGATATTACGACACCGAATGATGATCCAGTCTTACTCCTAGAAGAGCCTGATCACCTGTGGAGTCCTCTGCGATTTCGCCAGCGTGCTAGCGTATTGTATCAAGCGTATGCAACCCGCTATCATAATCAATTTAAGTGGGTTCGTCCGAGCTTTTTTAGCCGTGATTTGAAACGCCAGCTAATGGCTGATATCCAACGTCTCCATTATGTGGCGACTCATTGTGGGCAATGGATTCCAGCGCATGATCGAAAACTCCAGCAGTTGGTTGATTTAATCGAACGTCAACACCCCCACGAGAAAATTCTTGTTTTTACCCAGTTTGCCGATACACTTGACTATCTCAAAGCACAATTACACTTAGCGGGTATCCAACAAGTAGCGACGATCAAAGGTGGATCAGTTGATGCAACGATGTTGATCCGACGGTTTAGCCCTAAGAGCAACGGTATTAGTCTGTTGCAACCTAGCGATGAAATTCGGATTCTGATTGCTACTGATGTATTGAGTGAAGGCCAAAATCTTCAAGATGCCCATATTATTGTTAATTATGACTTACCTTGGGCAATTATTCGACTCATTCAACGAGCAGGACGGATTGATCGTATCGGTCAAACTGCTCAAGAAATTCTCTGCTATTCGTTCTTACCAGCGGATGGAATTGAGCGAATTCTCAAGTTACGGGCACGAGTGCGTGATCGCTTACGTCAAAATGCCGAAGTTATGGGCAGCGATGAGGCTTTTTTTGAAGATGAGCAAAATGATACATCTTTGCTCGATCTCTATAGCGAAAATGCTGCGGTGCTTGATGGCGATGATGATCCAGGTGAGATTGATTTAGTGTCGTATGCCTATCAAATTTGGAAAAATGCTATAGATAATGATCCTGGCCTCAACCACTTAATTCCGAATCTTCCAGACGTGATTTATAGTAGCCGTTCATTTAATTCACTTCCTGCTTATCCGTCGGGAGTCTTAGTTTATCTACGGACGGCTAATGGAAATGATGCCCTTGCGTGGGTTGATGAAGCGAAACGCTATATAACCCAGTCACAGTTGACGATTTTGCAAGCAGCTGCCTGCTCGCCTAATACCCCTGCTATTAGTCGTCATATCCAGCATCATAGCTTAGTCCAGGCTGGTGTAGAACATATTACCTATGAAGAACAAACCGTTGGTGGTGGCTTAGGCCGAACCACTGGTGCTCGTTTTCGCACGTATGAGCGCTTGAAACATTATACAGATAGTATTCGTGGGCAGATATTTGAATCGACAGAGTTATCCCGCGCTGTTGATGACATCTATCGTTATCCTCTGCGTCAAACAGCCTTGGATAGTATTAATCGTCAACTTCGAGCAGGAATTAGTGATCAAGCTCTCGCTGAATTGATCATGGCGCTGCGAAATGAGAACCGTCTCTGTATTATTCATGATGATGATGATGTGCGAGAACCACGATTAATTTGCTCACTAGGGATATGGGATCGTTAAGTAGGAATCTTCTGTTTGAGCTGTAGTGTCGATGTAATGCCAGTGGCTGATCCAATACTCATAATGTAATGATCTAGCTTGGAGAGACATCTTATGCCTGCTAATCAATCTAAGATACGCAATGCACTAAATACGTTTAACTTTGTAGCTCTTCGCGATGAGTTGGGTTGGAGTATTTTAAATGAGTCAGCTGTGTTGCTGGCAGTTGATGATCGAACGTTTATACTTAAACCAATCGCCCATAAACAAGGCTTACGCTTATTGTTGTGTGAGAATACTGATGCGAATCTATCAATCCCCGATCTTAAGATCCGATTGAAACTTGATAGCGAAGTAGCTAAATTCTCGCAAGAACGGATTTTGGTCTTTATCGATCCTGCTCAAACCTGCCAAACTTGGATGTGGGTAAAATCCGATAATGGTATTCGTCGTCCGCGAGCATTCACTTGGACTAGAGGCAGAACGAACGATGATCTCATTCAGCGATTAGCCGAACTATACGTTGATATCAGCGAAGAAGGCAGATTATCGATTACTGATATGGCACAGCGAACAAGATCTGCATTTGATGTCGAAAAAGTTACGAAACAATTTTATAAATTATTTGAAGAACGCCACGATAATTTTATGAAAGATATTGAGGGTATTCTTGATGAAGAAAGTCGAAAATGGTACACATCATTAATGCTCAATCGCCTTATGTTCCTGTATTTTATTCAACGAAAGGGGTTTTTAGCAGGTGATCCTAATTATTTGCGGACTAAATTGAACCAAATTAAAAAAAATTACACTCCAGGTGTACAGGGATTTTATGACTTTTATAATAAATTTTTATTAGTTTTATTCCATGATGGCTTAAGCAAACCAAGCTATCCATCTCCAATAAAGTCGTTAATCGGGGATGTACCCTACTTAAATGGCGGCTTATTTGATATTCATCAATTGGAGCTTGAAAATCGTATTATTCGGATTCCTGATGTGGCTTTTGAAAAAATATTTATTTTTTTTGATAGCTATCAATGGCATCTTGATGATCGGCTTACAAATGACGATAATGAGATTAATCCAGATGTTCTAGGCTATATTTTTGAAAAATATATCAACCGAAAACAGATGGGCGCCTATTATACCAAAGAGGATATTACTGAATATATCAGTAAAAATACAATTATCCCTGCAATCTTTGATCGGGCTGCCTTGGTTAATGCTGCTATGCCATCTTTTGCTGTGGATGGTTGGATATGGGATATTTTGAAACGTAATCCCGATGCATATATTTATGAGGCCGTCCGTTATGGTGTTAAGCATGATTTACCAACAGAGATTGCTTGTGGGCTTAAGAATGTTCAGCAACGAACCCTATGGAATAAACCTGCTACCAAAGAGTTTGCTCTCCCAACCGAGACGTGGCGCGAGCATATTGCTCGTCGTCAACAGTATCAACATATAGAATTACAAATTAAGTTGGGTAGAGTTACTTCGATTAACGATTTGATTACCCATAATCTCGATATCATTAGCTTTGCCCGTGATGTGATTGCTTTGTGCGACCATTCTCCAACCCTTCGTGCGATATATACGGCGCTTGAATCGTTATCGGTACTTGATCCAACATGTGGCTCTGGTGCATTTTTATTTGCAGCACTGAATATTTTACAACCACTCTATGAACAATGTTTAGATCGGATGCAAGAAATGCTGCAAAAATCACTTGATGCAGAGTCATCAATATTTTTTACTGCTGTCTTGGCTCGTATGAATAATCGCCAAAAACATCCTAATAAACAGTATTTTATTCTAAAAACGATTATTTTACAGAATTTATATGGTGTTGACATTATGGAAGAAGCGGTTGAAATTTGTAAATTACGTTTGTTCCTCAAATTAATGGCTCAAGCAGAATCGGTCAGACAGATAGAACCATTACCTGATATTGATTTTAATATTCGAGCTGGAAATACGCTAGTGGGCTTTGCTCGTTATGCTGAAGTTGAAGAATTGCTTGATAGCAAAATGGATGTGTCCAATACTAAAGAGCGTATTTTAGCCCAAGCAAAAATGACCAATACTGCTTATCATGCCTTTCGAACTGCGCAAGCGGGTGATGATTTAAGCATCCTGAATATTGCTCAATCCAAGGCAAGGCTGCGTATAGCATTAGATCAACTCAACGGCAGTTTAAATGACTACTTGGCCCAAGAGTATCGTGTAAACCCATTAAAAGCTGATGATTTTTCGACTTGGCTTTCAACCCATAAGCCATTCCATTGGTTTGTAGAATTCTACAGTATTATTGAAGATAAGGGCGGATTTGATGTTATTATTGGTAATCCTCCGTATGTTGCATATCCTAAAGTACGAAAAGGATATACGATTTTAAAATATCGTACAGAAAAAGCTAATAATCTATATGCTTTTGCTATTGAAAGATCGATTTGCTTAGTTAATAAAGATATTCGGCTTGGTATGATTGTTCCAATTGCCTCGATATCAACTGAATCAATGAAAAGCCTTCAAGATATTTATAAAAATTTTACATCTTGGAATAGTAACTATGCTGTTCGCCCTGGTAAGTTATTTAACGGCGTTGATATGAATCTTTCGATTACTATCTTAGCAAAAAAATATACTCAAAGCATATATAGTACTAATTATATAAGATGGAATGATGGCATTAATGGTAGTAGAGATTATATATTTGATAAATTGAATTATGTAAAAGTTGATAATATTGATGGATTGAGTAATAATTTTCCTAAAATAGGGAATAATTTGGAAGTTAGTATAATTAATAAAATGATTTCGTTTTCTAAGAAGCTTGGCTTTTTTGAGAATAAATCTGGCCAAAAAGTTTTTTATCATTCTGGAGGAAGATATTGGCGTAAGGCTATTTTGAACTCATTATCATCACACTATAAACCTATCTCAGTAGATAGAGAAAATATCGATGTCGTTTTATGTATCTTGAATAGTCAGTTGTTTTATTGGTTTTGGATACAAAATTCAAACTGTATGGATGTTGTTTCTAGAGAGGTTTTTGAGTTTCCGGTATTTGATATTTTTGGTAAAAATCAATTATTTTGTGATATTTCTAGAGATTTATTGAATATATACTATTCCAATAAAAAAATGCGAGAGAGAAGAGGTGATATTATTCGTGCTGACGAGATTAATTTTGATGTTTCCAAGGCGAAACACATCATCGATAGTATTGATTACTTATTGTCCCAATGCTATGGATTTACTGCTGAAGAACTTGATTATATTATTAACTATGATATTAAGTATCGAATGGGCGGTGATAGCGAAGAAGAATAATTGCTTGATTTTCAATCGGTGTACATAGATTGATGCTGCCAGGTATGAACATCCTCTTAGCTTAAGGAATTTTCCATGAAAGCCAAAGAAACCGCATTGTTTGAATTCCTCAATGGCACAAAACAATTTGTGATTCCGATCTATCAACGGACGTATAGCTGGACACGTGAACAATGTGAACAACTCTGGCGGGATATTGAGCGCTTAGCCCAAGATGTCAGCATCAAGGGTCACTTTATTGGCTCAGTGGTCTATGTTGAGGACGATCAATATAGCAAAAGTGTTGTTCCTCAATTGTTAGTTATTGATGGACAACAACGATTAACGACACTCTCGTTGTTATTAGCTGCGTTAGCTAATGTGATTGACGAGCGGGTTAATGAGCCAGTTGAAATAACTAGTAAGAAGCTCTATAACTATTATTTGCGGAATAATGATGAAGATGAAGATCGTCATTATAAATTACTCTTAACTCAAAGCGATAAATCAGCATTGATTAATGTGGTTAATCGCGAAGAGTTTCATTCTAATGCCTCGCTCCGAATTCAAGAAAACTACCGCTATTTTCTTGAACGTGTGCGCAATGCCCCCAATCTTCAACGAATTTTTGAGGCAATCAAACGGATTATTGTGGTTGAAATCTCGCTTGAACGGGATAAAGATAATCCTCAACTTATTTTTGAAAGTTTAAATTCGACTGGTTTGAAACTAACTCAAGCTGATTTGATTCGCAATTATATTTTGATGGGCCAAAACCATAACGATCAATCATCGATGTATAAGGCCTATTGGTATCCAATGGAACAACGCTTTGAGAGCGATTATTCGGCCCGCTTTAATCGGTTTATGCGCGACTACTTGACGATCAAACTTGGGCGCATTCCAAACATCGAAGATGTCTACGATGAATTTAAGCGCTATATGACCGAGAATAATCTCAATGTTAAAGAGGTTGTGGCCGACATTGGCGCATATTCTGGGTACTTTGCTGATCTTAATTTTGCTACAACCAATGATCGTGAACTTGATGCCGCGATTCGGGATATGCATATTTTACGAGTTGATGTTGCTTATCCATTTTTGATGCAATGTATGCGGGTGTATAAAACTCATCGTTTATCACAGCGTGAGATGGTGTATATCGTGCGGTTGAGTCAAAGCTATGTATTTCGACGCGCTATTTGTGGTATTCCAACCAATTCACTTAATAAAACCTTTGCCAACCTATTACGCGATATGGATAATCCTCATTTGCTCAGCCGCTTCTCGTTGAACCTCGATAGCTCATTTATTGCACGGCTTGAAGCAGCCTTACTGGATAAAGATAGTTATCGACGCTTCCCCAACGATGAAGAATTTCGGCGTGAATTGCTTGCCAAAGACATCAATAACTTTCGTAACCGTAATTACTTGCTCTATAGCATTCATATGGGATCGCCTGAATCCAGCCATGATCTTTCGAATTTGAGCGTAACCCAAATTGTTCCAACGGCTAACCCCTTAACTATGGAATGGCAAAGTGAATTGGGGATTGAGTGGCAAGCAATTCAAGGCAGTGTGGTTAATCGATTAATTAATCTTTCTTTGGTTCAGCAACCAATTGATGAGCAGGCCAGTTTTACTGATAAACAACGTGCACCAGGGGGGTTTCTGAATACAGGCGGTATGCTCAATCGTGATTTGATGAGCTTGACGCATTGGGATGAACGAGCGATTCAAGATCGTGCAATACGGCTGGCACAGGCTGCATGTAGTGTATGGTCATATCCAACAGCTGTCGAGCGTGTTCCGGTTGCGATACGTGAGCAAGCAGGAAGCACTATCGGGTCGGAATTTTTACAAGAGATCTGGCGCGAATGCTATAATGAGCTGCGCCAGCGAATTTTTAATTTGAGTGCGGCCATTCAAGAAGAGCAAACCCGTTTATATATTGCCTTCAAGCTCGATGTTAATTTCTGTGTTGTTGAGCCACAAAAAAGTCGCCTACGGATTGGATTACGGGTTCCGTTTGACCAATTGCATGATCCACAACAACGTGCCCGAAATACAACTGGAATTGGAAATTGGGGTAATGCGACCGTAGAATACAGTGTTACAGGTCTAATAGATCTTGATTATGCGATGGAATTAATTCAACAAGCTTTTAATTATCATAATAATGAACTTTGATACAGTGTTGAATAATATTTTTTTGGGATAAGGATATATTATGGATTTACTAGATTTAAAACCCGTCTTGATCGATCCAATTACCTTAAAACGAAAATCCTATACGTTTGCGATTGATCATATTGAGCCATACAGCATGTATACCACACTCAAGGCCCAATTTGGAATGCCAAATGCAGCGTTGAGCAAAAATAGTCAATGGAGCTACGAACTTGAGGCTCCAAATGCATTTCTGCGGATCAGCGATTGGAAACTCTATGGTTGCACATTGATTATTTATCCTGATGACCAACTTGTTGCAACAGCCCAAGCGATCTATGAAAGTTTGAAAACAATCTTTAATAAAGCACGGAATAATCAGGATTCTGCGATTAAAAGAGATTCAAAGTCAAGTAATCTTGTAATGCTGCAGAATCCATATCGTGTGTATATGGATACCGGGGCGGAACTTTTGGCATTGGCAAAGGATCTACGGTCGAGTCAGCAAGGTAATACACTTTGTCGCTCGGCCTTTTTTCAATTCCTCTCAGCGTTTGAGGGTTTACTCAATATTTTATATGATCTGTATCTCAAACCTGCGATTCGGGATAGTAAAGATACTCGTGAACCGGCGATTAAATCGCCGATTGATACAAAAATCGCGATGGCTCCAATCTATTGTATCTGTTTTAGCGGTGACCGTATCCCGATTGATACTGCAGTTTATGCTCAATATAAAGCAGTTCGTGCGCTGCGGAACAATTTTGTGCATGCAAATTTGGTTGAAGCGATGCGCACGAGCATTATCAAGCACGATGGAATGACCTTTTTATTAGAGCCAACCATGACAAACGATTATGATCTCCCGTTGGTCGTATCGAATCTTTCGGTTATGCATCTTGACTTTACCAAGCAAACAATTGAGGCAATGAAGGATGAAATTGTCAACGCTATGCATCCCACCTACCGCCAGGATTTTGCCAAAGCGCTAGAACGTGATGCTATTATTGTTGAGCGGATTGATAACGGGAGTTATGTAATTCGCCGCGAAATATAGCGTTCCATGTTGGTGATTTTGATGCATACTAGTTTTTCAGTCCTTAGTTATAATGGTTTATGAGGTTAGAAGCGCATCATGTTCCCTCACACCTAACTGGCTCGCCCACTGCGGCGGGCTACGGCATACAAAGGTTGGTTCTCTACTCACTCAAAACGATAGCTAGAAGGAATAGTGATGCTCAACCCTGAGAAAGTGCTTGAAACGTTGCACATATTGCGTGAACGTTTTGGTCCACGCGTCTTGCATACTCAACGTGATCCGCTTGATGAATTGGTTTTGACGATTCTTTCGCAAAATACTTCCGACCGCAACAGTGGGCGGGCTTTTCGCGAACTCAAAGGGCGCTACCCAACGTGGGCGGCAGTGCTCAACGCCGAATCAAGCGAGTTAGAGGAAACAATTCGAGTTGGTGGGTTGGCTAAAATCAAGGCGGCGCGGATTCAAAACACCTTGGCGGTAATTTTGGAGCAGCGCGGCGAATTTAGCCTCGATTTTCTGCGCGAGCTAGGTTTGCACGAGGCGCGAGCTTGGCTGACTGCACTGCCGGGCATTGGCCCCAAAACGGCGGGCTGTGTGCTCTGTTTTGCCTGCAATCAGCCTGCGATGATCGTCGATACCCACATTCATCGGGTGGCCAAACGGGTTGGCATGATCGGGCCTAAAGTTTCTGCCGATGCTGCCCACGATTTGCTTGAGTCGGCTGTGCCAGTTGATCAAATGTATCAATTTCATGTCAGCGTGTTGTTGCATGGCCGCCAAATTTGCCATGCCCAACGCCCAGCCTGCGAACGCTGCCCATTAACCGAGATTTGCGAGTTTTATCAAGGATCATAAGTGGGGATCGGTTGTCGGGGGTTGGGGATTGGTTGCTTGTGCTAATAGCCTGATCCGTGGCCCTGATTCCTCGAATAGTTGAAGAATTTACCCGAATGTGATCAACAAAAACGATTGCGTTCAGCAGAAATGCGTCGCTCCAAGCAGTTTGTTCGTCAATAAAACATATTCTTACCAGCGCTAGCATGTTTTAATCATTTTGCTAGCGCGATTGTTGTGAAAATACGCGAAACCTGCTAAAATCTGCTTTGAAACCGATTCCAAATATGGGTTTTAAGCGATATCAAACCAAAAGCTGCATTGCCAAGCGTCGCAACCTACCGTACAATGGTTGGCGTGGGGCAATGTAGCTAGAGTATGCAGACAAAGCATGTTTGCAAGGAGTACTCCGGCATGACTCAGCGTGCCTTTCCTTCCGATTTCCTCTGGGGTTCCGCCACATCGTCGTATCAAATTGAAGGCGCTGCGTTTGCCGATGGCCGTAGCGAATCGATTTGGGATCGTTTTTGTAAACAACCAGGTGCTATTTTAGATCAATCCAATGGTGATATTGCTTGCGATCATTACAATCGCTATCGTGATGATGTTGCTTTGATGGCGCGTTTGGGCCTGCAAGCCTATCGTTTTTCGGTGGCTTGGCCGCGCGTGTTGCCCAATGGGCGTGGTGCGGTCAATCAGGCTGGCCTCGATTTTTATCGACGCTTGGTCGATGAATTGCTACAACACAACATTCGGCCATTTGTAACGCTTTACCACTGGGATTTGCCGCAAATTCTCGAAGATGCTGGCGGTTGGCCTGAGCGGGCTACGGCTGAAGCCTTCGTTGAATATGCCGATGCGGTCAGTCGGGCCTTGGGCGATACCGTCAAAGATTGGATTACCCACAACGAGCCATGGTGTGCCGGTTTGCTCGGCTACCAAATTGGCGAACATGCTCCAGGCCGCAAAAATTGGAATGACGGCTTGAAGGCCAGTCATCATCTTTTGCTCTCGCACGGCTGGGCAGTTGATGTGATTCGACGCAACGTGCCACAGGCCAGCGTTGGGATCACGCTGAACTTTACGCCAGCCATGCCTGCTTCACGCAGCACCGAAGATTTGAATGCAACCCGCCACTTTGATGGCTTTTTCAATCGTTGGTTCCTCGACCCAGTATATGGCCGCGAATATCCTGCTGATATGGTGCGCGATTACACTGAACTTGGCTACTTGCCTAATGGCCTCGATTTTGTCCACGATGGCGACTTCAAGGCCATGGCCGCAACCACCGATTTCTTGGGCGTAAACTACTACAGTCGGGCGGTGATTCACGATCCTAAAACTGGCACCGCGCCCAAACTAGATTCCGAATATACCGATATTGGCTGGGAAGTCTATCCCCAAGGCTTAGGTGATTTGCTCAAGCGCTTAGCCTTTGCTTACAACCCAGGCAAAATTTATGTAACTGAAAATGGTGCCAGCTACAACGACGGCCCTGACGCGCATGGCGAAGTCAACGACACCCGTCGCACCCAATATTTGCACGATCACCTGAGCGTTTGCTCCGATGCAATTGCTGCTGGGGTGCCATTGGCGGGCTACTTCGTCTGGTCGTTGATGGATAACTTTGAGTGGGCCAAAGGCTATAGCCAACGCTTCGGCGTGATTTGGGTCGATTACGAAACCCAACAACGCATCCCCAAGGCTAGCGCCCATTGGTATAGCCGCGTAGTCAAAGCCAATGCCGTGCAGCCATTGGAAGTTTTAGCCTAAGTTTTGGCTCTTAGCGGCGGATTTGCGTTTGTTGCTGATCCGCCGCAACCCATAGCATGCCCCAATTCCGACCCCTACCCAAATTCCAATTCCTATCAATGTGCGCCATGGCCAGCTTGCCCCACGCAACGTTAATGGTTGGCGATATTCCATGCGTTTGGCTGCAAATTGAGCACTAGCTTGGTCTTGATCTATCGCAAATCGGACAAGCGCCTGCTCAAAAACATTGCTCTGTGGCGCTAAATCAAGCTGCTGATAGGCGACTTGCTGCTGGTTTGCCCAAGTTTGGGCTTGTTGATCTGGGCTAAATCCAATCAAACTATCGACACCCGTATCTGCTGCTTGATAACGTGGGATGAATTGCAAACCATGAGCTGAGCGAATATTTGGCTCTGCGCCAATTGTCCGAAAATCGTAAACCCACGAACCTGTATAAACATCGAAAAAAGCCGCTAACGTTAGTTCATCGACCCCTTGGCTGAGCCAAATGCCCAGCGTTTGCTTGGGCCAATAGAACGCCGCATTCAGCAGATAAACACTATCGCTTGGGGTTATGCTGAAAGGCTGCATCGTAGCACGTTCAAGGTAGCTTTGGTCTGAATAATTGATTGCTTGAGCCAGCCGTTGGCTTACATCTGCACCATGCATTTTTTGCAAGAAATACAGAGTTGCATCGATTCCTGAAGTTAATCCAGCTGTGGTGATAATTTGTTGATCTGTATCGACATAACGTTGATTATTTTGCCATTTAACTTGAGGATAACGCTTGGCCAAACTACTAAGATCGGCCCAGTGGGCGGTTGCTGGCAATCCATCGAGCAAGCCGCTTTCAGCTAAAACCTCAGCCCCAGTACACCATGACATTACCGTGCTGGCTGCTTGCGATTGTTGGCGCAGCCATGCCAAAACTGGTTGATTTTGGCTGGCCTGAATTTCAGTAATTGCAGGCACAATTACCAGCGCTGGTGGTTGCTTGAGCAACGTTGCAAGGTCTGCAAAAGAATAATCAGGCAGCAGATCAAGCCCACCGCTGAGGCTGCGCACGCTGCTTGTTTCAGCCACGGTATAGACATTATACAAGCCTGTTTTGGCTAATAATGCATAGGGTGCGAGCACATCGGTAATTTCGCTAACCGTATTGCCAAGCACAATCACGGCGGTTGGTTTTTGGGCATCGTAACTTGTTGGCTGTGATTGAATGCTGGGTTGATCGGCGCGAATACTCATCGCTACTTGCATTGAATAATAGCTACCGATGCTGGCGGCTAAAAGCAAGGGTAGACAAGCTAGCAGCAAATAACCGAGGCGCGTAAGCTGACGTTTTAGCATAGATTTGGCTCCTGAGTATGGCGAGATTGGGTGGGATTTGTGCCAAAGTAGCGCTGCCAAAGCCGCCGAAAATGGCGAGCATCGCTAAACCCAACTTGCTGCGCAATGTGTTCAATGCTCCATGCTGGGTTGTGCAGTAAATTGGCGGCTAGCTCTAAACGTAATTGTTGTTGATAACTAATGGGTGTTAGGCCGAGTGTGGTGCGAAATGCCCGATTGAGTGAGCGAACACTTAATTTAGCGATTGCGGCCAGTTGTTCAAGGCTGATCGTTTCGGCTAAATGCTCGGCAAGATAGTCTTGAACCCGATGCACGCCGATATGCAGATGGTTACGATATTGCAGATAGATGCTGTGCTGGGTTTGTTGGCCGCTGCGTCGCAGATATAGCACCAATTGGCGGGCGATTTTCGCTACCAACAACGGATCATAATCTTGTTCAACCAGCGCCAAGGCCAGATCAATGCCGGTGCTAATTCCAGCGCTGGTGATAATCCGCTCACTTTGAATATATAACACATTTTGGCGTACTTGGGCTTTAGGATAGCGTTGTTGTAATAATTCTAGCGCTGACCAGTGGGTTGTACATGGGCGGTTATCGAGCAGGCCTGCCTCACCAAGTACAAATGCGCCACTACAAATTGCGGCAATTCGACAGCCAGCAGCGGTGCTAGCCCGCAGCCAATTTGTAATCTTTGGATCGATTGGAGTACTGAGATCGGCATAATAATCGAGTTGCACCCCAGGAATCAAAATCGTGGCTTCTGGTTGGATTTCAGGCAAGCCTGATTGCGTTTGCAGCACCAAGCCTTGAGCACTGGTGACGACTGAATCTATACCACAAAATATTAATTGATAGTTTGCGCCTTGCAACGTTGCCTCAAAAAACACTTGGCTTGGGCCAGCGCAATCGAGCAATTGCACATGCGGCAAGAGCAATACATAGATTGGCCTGATCGATTCCTGCATGGCAACTCCTTCGAGCTAGTTGAGTAGAATCTGGCCATAAGCATAACCAGCGATAAACCTTACTACAAGGCTTAATCGTGCCAATCAGCGGACGGATTTGGCCATTTGATCCACGAAGGACACGAAGCGCACGAAGGTTAAGTTTTTAGCCACAGATTGCCACAGATTTGTATGATTATTTTGCTGTGCCACATGCTTGAACCTTGACTACTGGCCCCTGATCCCTAAATCCTAGCCCATTTTTGCCTTTTGCCTTTTGCCTTTTGACTTATCTCAGCCTACTTGACGAAAGTATATTGCATCGTTTACAATCATTTCTGTAAGCGTTTGCAAGAATAAAAAACCGAACAAGCCTCTCTAGGTGCAAAACCCCACAATCGTTCTGTAAATGCTTACAATTCACAATCCAGTTCGCAGATGCAAAGGCGCAACAACGCAATGAGCAAAAAACTCGAACAACCAACCCAAACCCTAAAAACGCCCCGAGGCCGCCGCCCGAATGGCAATGGCCTCAGCAGCACCACGATTATGGATGTGGCGCGTGAAGCTGGTGTCTCGTATGCAACTGTCTCGCGAGTGGTCAATAACAAAGAATATGTTAAATCGGATACGCGAGAACGGGTGCTGAAAGCGATTACAAGCTTGGGATATGTCGTCAACCAGCAGGCCAGAAGTTTGGCTGGTGGGCGTTCATATGCAGTTGGGTTGTTGGTGCGCGATCTTGGCTCAAGCTATATGGGTGAAATTGTGCGAGGGATTGACGAGTCGCTTAGTGCAGCTCAATACAATCTGATGCTCTATACCACCCATCGCCGCAAAATCAAAGAACGGATTTACGTCAACAATTTGATTCAGGGCATGACTGATGGGCTGCTCTTGGTTTTGCCAGAAAACCTTGAGGCCTATCTAGAAACCCTTGATCAGACCAACTTTCCCTATGTCCTGATCGATCATCAAGGGCTTGACGAGCGCACTCCAGTGGTGATTACTACCAACTGGCAGGGTGGCTACGATGCCACGCGCTATCTGATTGAGCTTGGTCATCGACGGATTGGGTTTCTAACCGGCATGATGGATATGCGTAGTTCGCAAGATCGCCTGAGTGGCTATCAAGCTGCGCTGCGTGACCATGGTTTGCCAGCCGATCCACAACTCGTGTATGAAGGAACCTATTATCAACCGGAAGGCTATGCGGGGGCACAAACCCTGTTGCGGCTGCCAGAGCCACCAACAGCAATATTTGCCTCGAACGATGTCATGGCCTTTGGGGTGATGGAAGCGGTTCGCGATGCCGGATTGCGGATTCCAAGTGACATCTCGGTGATTGGCTTTGACGATATTGCGCAAGCCTCGCAGGTAGCACCGCCATTGACGACGGTCGCCCAGCCATTAGAACAACTGGGACGCGAAGCTGTTCGAATGTTGCTCGCTCGGATCAATAATCCTGAGCAACCGATTGCGCGTACCATTTTGCCAACTACCTTGATTATTCGCCAATCGTGCGACGTTCCTCGGAACGTGTAACGCGACAAAGTTGTCGCCCGCCTGTGACGTAGGGCCCACTGAGCAGCGCGGGTGTGTGGATAGAACGATCTATCGCATACAGAAAGGGTATCCACCATGAAGCTACGGTTTCCTGCGTTGATGTTGCTGGTTATTATCTTTACCAGCATGTTGGCCGCATGTGGTGATGCGTCAACCCTCACACCACAAGCAACTCAAGCACCAAGTACAACCGCCCCAGCCGCTACTGCAACAGAAGCTCCTGCCACGGGCAGCACCGATCCAACCGCCGAACCAACTGCTGCGGCAACCACAGATACCGGTTCCACGAGCAGTGATGGCAAAGTATTTTTGACGGTTTCAGACCAACAACAATCAACTTGGGTGCGCAACTTCAACCCATTTGCAAGTGATAACCGCTGGCCAACCGCCGCCGGGATCTACGAGCCAATGTTTATTTACAACATTGCAACCGGTAAAATCGAGCCATGGCTCGCCACCGAATGGGCTTGGAATAGCGATAACACCGAGTTGACCTTCACCATCCGCGATGGCGTGAAGTGGTCAGACGGCGAAGCATTTAGCTCAAAAGACGTTGCCTATACCCTCAATTTGATGAAAGAAAACGAAAAGCTGCAAGGCAATGGCCGCGCTGCAATGCGTTTCATCGATAGCGTCGCCGCCGATGGCAACAAAGTTGTCGTGAAGTTCAGCGAAGTTTCAACGATTGCACTGTATGATATTGGCCATCAAATGATCGTGCCAGAACATATCTGGAGCAAGATCGCTGATCCAGTGACTTTCACCAACGAAACTCCAGTTGCAACCGGTCCATTCACCGAAATCATCCGCTTCCAAGACCAAATCTGGGAACTTGGCAAGAATCCAAACTACTGGCAAGCTGGCAAACCATACATCGATGGTATTCGCCAACCAGCCTACCCCAGCAACGATGCCGCCAACTTGGCAACGATCAACGGCGAAAACGACTTGGCTAGCAACTTCATTCCTGATGTTGAAAATACCTATGTCGCCAAAGATCCTGAAAACAACCACTACTGGTTCCCACCAGTCAATGCGCCAGTGATGTTGCTCTTGAACACCACCAAGGCTCCATTCAACGATCCTAACGTGCGCAAAGCGATCAGCATGGGCTTTGATCGCCAACAAATTACCGAAATCGCTACCTACAGCTACAACTCACCTTCAGATGCAACTGGTTTGCCTGAATCATTTGCTGATTGGAAGAACCCTGAAGCCGTTGCCGCTGGCGATTGGGTCAACTTTGATGTTGAAAAAGCCAATGCAATGTTGGATGCTGCTGGTCTGACCCGTGGCGCTGATGGGATTCGCGTATTGCCCGATGGCACGCCAATGGTTTACGATATCAACGTGGTTTCTGGCTGGACCGACTGGGTGACCACCGACCAAATCATTGCTGAAAGCTTGAAAGAAATCGGGATCAACGCCACCACCCGTACCTACGACTTTAGCGCTTGGTTCGATAAAGTTCAAAAGGGCGAGTTTGATATGTCGATTGGCTGGAGCAACAATGCCCCAACCCCACTCCAATTCTATCGTGGCTTGATGTCAGGTGAAACCGCCGATACCCCAATTGGCGAAGCCAACGGCGACAACTGGCACCGCTATGGCAATCCAAAGGTCGATGAATTGTACTCACAATTTGTCAAAACCTCAGACCCAGCCGAACAAAAGAAAATCATGAACGAAATTCAGATGATCTTTGTTCAAGAAGCCCCAGCTATCCCAATTATGCCAAACATCTATTGGGGTGAATACAACACCAAACGCTTTACCAACTTCCCGAACGAAGAAAACCCATATGTCTTGCTTTCATCGTTCGCTCAACCCGACCGCTTGATCCTCTTGACCAACATCAAACCAAAATAAGCAGTGTCTGGTTTGGTCGTGTGCTGGAGCCAATACGGCTCCAGCACCAACCCGACCCAGGCGCGAAACCCTGAAAGGAAGAACCATGCGTTTCTTGTTGCGACGGCTGGGCTTTTACGCGGTCGCGGCTTGGGTCTCGCTTACCGTCAATTTCTACCTACCCCGGCTTATGCCTGGTGACCCAGCCTCGGCTATCTTCGCCCGTTTTCAAGGCAAACTTCGCCCTGAAGAAATCGATTCGTTGCGCAAAGCTTATGGCCTAAGCGATGCTCCCTTGCTCGAACAGTATTTTACCTACCTGAGAAGCTTGAGTCGCGGAGAGTTTGGTATCTCAATCAACTTTTTCCCTGCCCAAGTTACCACGGTTATTTCAACTGGATTTATGTGGACTATCTTGCTGGCTGGTTTAGCCACCGTGATTAGTTTTTTCTTGGGCAATGTTTTGGGGATTATCGGCGCTTGGCGGCGTAATGGTATCCTCGATTCGGTTGCTCCACCCTTACTAACCTTTATCGGCGCATTTCCCTACTTCTTCTTAGCGATGATTGCGCTGTATTTCCTTGCATTTCAAGCAGGCTGGTTCCCGTTACGACATGCTTATAACGATGCACTATCGGTTGATTGGGGCAGCCTCACCTTTATAAAGAGTGTTATCTCGCACATGATTTTGCCAGCAAGCTGTATTGTGCTGGCTTCGATTGGCGGTTGGATGCTTGGCATGCGCAATACCATGGTTGGGATTCTCTCCGAGGATTACATCACCATGGCGCAGGCTAAGGGTTTATCGCAACAACGAATTATGTTTAGTTATGCTGCTCGCAACGCCTTATTGCCCAATGTTACCTCGTTTGGGATGGCACTTGGCTTTGTGCTCAGCGGCTCCTTGCTCACCGAAATTATCTTTGCGTATCCAGGCTTAGGCTATTTGCTGTTGCAAGCAGTTCGCAACTTGGATTACCCATTGATGCAGGGCTTGTTTTTGATGATTACGTTTGCGGTGCTTGGGGCCAATCTGTTGGTTGACATATTGTATGTGTGGCTTGATCCACGCACTCGACGCTAGGAGTTGTGCCATGCAAGCATCACCGGAGAAAACCTTGGCTTCAAAGGCAGCCGAAACTACCAAAACAGGCCGTCCATGGTTGGCGCATTGGCCGTTGCTACGAGCATTCTTGCGTAATCGCAAGGCGATGCTCGGCGTAAGCATTATGTTCTTCTTTGTGATGGTGGCCCTACTAGCCCCATGGATTGCCCCAGGCAACCCCAAAAAGATGGAAAGCCGTGCCCACTTGGCCCCAGCTTGGATCGCTGATAAGCCTGCTCCAGGCGGCAAAACCTTCTTACTTGGCACAACTGGTCAAGGCCAAGATGTGTTTCGCCAGCTGGTTTGGGGGTCGCGTTTATCGCTCACGGTTGGCCTGAGTGTCGGCATTGCCTCAACAATTTTGGGCACAATTATCGGTTTGACCGCTGGCTATCTGGGCGGTTGGGTTGATGATTTGCTCTCATTGTTGACCAATGTGATGCTGATTATTCCGGGCATGCCATTGTTGGTTATTCTTGCGGCCTTTCTCAAACCAGGGCCGGTGACCGTTGTGATGGTGCTGACCATTACCGGATGGGCTTGGCCAGCCCGCGTTATGCGTTCGCAGGTGCTTTCGCTCAGGGCCAAAGATTTTATCGCGGCCTCGGTGGTGAGCGGCGAACGAACTCCACGGATTTTGTTTAGCGAAGTCTTGCCAAATATGTCCTCGGTGTTTGTTGGGAGCATGGTTGGTTCGACGGTGTATGCAATTGGCGCTGATGTTGGTTTGGCCTTCCTTGGCTTGACCGATGTTGGCACAACCAGCTGGGGCACGATGCTCTACTGGGCGCAAAATAATGCTGGCATCTTGACCGGAGCTTGGTGGACATTCGTGCCAACTGGGATCTGTATTGCCTTGTGTGCCTTTGCCTTAACCATGCTGAACTATGCCCTTGACGAAATTACCAACCCTCGCTTACGTGCCGAAAAGGAGACCACTCATGGCAAGCGCTCCCGTGCCAACGTCCTTGTCACCCCAGTCATCCGCAAGTAGTGCGGCTGAGCCATTGCTCGATGTTCAGAACCTATCGGTCGAATACCAGACGTTGCGCGGCCCAGTCCAAGCTGTTTCCAACGTTTCGTTTAGCATCGGCCAAGGCGAGGTTTTTGGCCTCGCTGGCGAGTCGGGCAGCGGTAAATCGACCATTGCTCACGCCATTATGCGGATTTTGCATTCGCCCGCAGTGATTACTGGTGGCAATGTGCTATTCGATGGCGATGATGTGCTTGAAATGGATATGGAAGGCCTCGAAGCGTTCCGTTGGCGCGATATTTCGATGGTGTTTCAAAGCGCCATGAATGCGCTCAATCCAGTTTTGACCGTTGGCGAGCAGATTATCGATGTGATCCAACGCCATCAACCTAAAACGACCAAGCAACAGGCCAAAGATCGTGCCGCCGAATTGCTCGATATTGTGGGGATCGATGGGAAGCGAGTTGATGATTATCCGCATCAACTTTCCGGCGGCATGCGCCAACGGGTGGTGATTGCGGTTGCACTCGCACTCAAACCACAGTTGATGATTATGGACGAGCCAACCACCGCGCTTGATGTGGTGGTGCAAAAAGATATTATGCAGCAAATCGAGTATCTCAAAAAAGAGCTTGATTTCTCGATTTTGTTTATTACCCACGACTTATCGCTGATGGTCGAGTTTTCCGACCGCATCGGTGTGATGTATGCTGGCGAGATTGTCGAAATGACTGCTGCCCACGAGCTATTCAACAAGCCCATGCATCCCTACACCCAAGGCTTGATGGCTTCGTTCCCTGCCTTGGTTGGCCCCAAGGAAACCCTAACTGGGATTCCTGGTTCGCCGCCAAATATGCTCGAACCACCAAGCGGTTGTCGCTTTCACCCACGCTGCCCCAAGGCGATTGCTCAGTGTTCACTGCAACAACCAACCCTACGCGAAGTTGAACCAGGCCATTTTGTGGCTTGTCACTTGTACTGAGGTGCATCATGACCAAAACTGTGTTAACTGCTGAGCAGTGGAAATTAGCTGAATCTCCCGACCCGGTGGTCTTGGAAGTGCGCAATTTGACCAAGCGCTTTCCAGTGGGCGGCCTGTTTCGCAGCAAACATGTCCATGCCTTAACCGATGTGTCATTTGCAATTCGGCGTGGCGAGGTGTTGGCGGTCGTGGGCGAATCAGGTAGCGGCAAAAGCACCGCCGCCCGTTTGATCGCCCGCTTGATGGAGCCAACCAGTGGCGAGATTATCTTCCGTGGCCAAAATGTGCTGCAAACTGAGAAACGCGGTGCTTCGCTGAGCTATCGCAGCGGCGTACAGATGATTTTTCAAGATCCATTTGGCTCGATGAATCCAACCCACTCGGTGGCGCATCACATTATGCGACCGTTGCAAATTCATCATAAAGTTGAGCGGCGCAGCGATTTGTTGCCACGAGTGCATGAGTTGCTGGCGACGGTCGGCCTGAATCCGCCAGCCGATATTGCCAATAAATATCCCCACGAGTTATCTGGTGGGCAACGCCAACGGGTAGCAATTGCCCGCGCTTTGGCCGTCGATCCCGAAATTGTGCTGGCCGACGAACCAATTTCGATGCTCGATGTTTCGATTCGGATTGGCGTTTTGAATTTGATGGCCAAACTCAAAAAAGAGATCGGGATTGGCTATCTCTACATTACCCACGATATTGCTAGCGCCCGCTATTTTGCCGACCGGATTATGGTGTTGTATGCAGGCCAAATGATGGAAGGTGCTGATAGTGACGAGTTGATCGGCAACCCCGCCCATCCCTATACGAAATTGTTGCTTTCCGCCGTGCCAAACCCCGAAGTTGCGCTTGGCCAGCGTGAAGTTGTCGCCCGTGGTGAGCCGCCTTCCTTGATCGATCCGCCGCCTGGCTGCCCGTTTGCGGCACGTTGCCCTCAAGTCAAGGATGTTTGTCGCAAAGTAATGCCCGATGTACAAACGATTGCCCCAAATCACTGGGTTCGTTGCCATTTGTATGGTGAGGGCAGTGGAGGAACTGCGGCATGAGCGTGACGCTGACTGCCAACGGTCTTGCAGTCAATGGTCAGGAAGTGCCGGTTTATTCCGGCACTATCCACTATTGGCGTTTAGAGCGCGACCGCTGGGATTATATTCTCGACCAAGCCAAGGCGCTTGGCTTTTCGATGATCGAAACCTACATTCCTTGGGGTGTGCATGAAACCGCTCCCGGTCAATACGATTGGGGCCAAATCGATCCACGCAAGGATCTCACGGCCTTTATGCGCTTGTGCCATGAACGGGGAATCTGGCTGATTGCGCGGCCTGGGCCATTGATCAATGCTGAATTGACCGACTTTGGCTTTCCCCAATGGATTTTGGATGATCCTGCGATGCAAGCTCGCACGGCGCTGGATACCATGCATATGAGCTTGGCAGCGGGTTTGCATCCACCGCATCAATTTCCTGTGCCATCGTATACCAGCCCTGAATATTTGGCCGCCGTGGGCGTGTGGTTCGACCACATGTGCCAAGTGATTGTGCCGCAACTTGCGCCGCATGGGCCAATTGTCGCGGTGCAAAGCGATAATGAAACCTGCTATATGTTTCATGAGCAGGCCTATGCGACCGATTACAGCCCTTCGTCGTTGGCCTTGTATCAAGCAATGTTGGCTGAGCAATATGGCGCAATCGAGGAATTGAATCAAGCCTATGCGACCAACTATGCTACTTTTAGCGAAGTAGTTGCGCCGCGCGATGCCGATATCGCCAGTCGCCCCGATTTAGTGGCTCACCTCGATTGGGTGCGCTACAAAGAAGTGCATGTTAATTGGATTGTTGCGACCATGGCCGATATGCTGCGTGAGCGTGGCGTGGTTGATGTGCCATTATTCCACGATGTAGCTTTTCAATATCGCACGCCGCTCGATATCAATGCCATGGAAGCCAACGGCCATGTCGATTGGGTTGGGATCAACTATTATCGCCAACCACAAGGCTTTGATGGCGCGATTACCTTGGTGCGCTATATGGCTGGCACCACACGTCTGCCGTTTATCCCTGAATTTGGCAGCGGCCTGTGGATTCACCATGCGCTCACGCCACGGCCTGAAGAAGCAGAATTTGTCACTTTAGCGGCCTTGATGTATGGGATTAAAGCCTTCAATTTCTATATGTTGGTCGAGCGCGATCGTTGGTTGGCCTGCCCAATCACGCGTCATGGCGATTATCGGCCTGAATATGCGCAATTTTTTGAGCGTTTGATGGGCTTTTTGCAACAGCAACAATGGTGGAACTTCCAGCGTAAACCTGAGGTTTTAGTGCTGCTCAGCTATGATCTTGGGCGCTATTGGGCCGCCACTTCAACCTTGCACTATGGCCATGTCGATTTACTCGGCCTGCCGCCAGGATTAAATCGAGTCGAATTAGATTTGGGTTTTAGCAGCGATCTCGAAGTTGAAAGCGATGATTTTCATCCGCAAAGTTGGTATGGCTCGTTGCGGAGCACGCTCGATGCCAACCATATCGACTACGATTTGAGCGATAGCCATTTGCGCAGTTCACGAATTGCTGACTATAAATTGGTGTTTGCTCAAAGTGTCGATTGGATGAGCCGCGCCGATCAACAGCGTTTGTTGCAGGCTGCCGAAGCTGGTGCAACCGTTTGGCTTGGCCCGACCTTGCCAACCCTTGACGAATATTTCCAGCCCTGCACGATTTTAGCTGATCAATTGGCGGGCAAACGCCAAGTTGCCTTGGGCAGTGGCCATTTGGGCTTGCTGAGCCAAGCCGAACTAGGCGCTTTTTGTGCCGAAGTTGCAGCAGGCTTGCCAGTGCGGCCTCAAAACCCTCAATTGGCGGTTACCAGCCATCGCCACCAAGGCCGCGAAATTCTGTTTGTAGCCAACCCAACCGCTGAAACGATTAACTCAAGCTTGGATTTTGCCCATCCTGTGCGGTTAACCAGCTTGTGGGGAGCATTCGCTGGCGCTGATCTCCAACAACAGCAGCCGATTAGCCTAGCAGCCTACACGATTGCAATTGTCGAGGTGCAGCATGATTGATCGTTTTTGGCAGGTGTTGGATCTTGACCCAATTACTTGGCGCAATATTGGGCGCTTTATCGAGGTTGGCAAATACATCCAAGCTGCGCGACCTGGCGAACATGGCTTATATGTGCTCCACGATGGTCAGAACATTTTACGAGCGGTTGATAGTAACAATCATGTGCAACGTGAAATTACTGGCAATTTGACCACCACACCCCAAGTATTGGCCGAAGAGTTGGCGAGCGAAGGGCGTTGGGATCGGGTGCATGTGATTAGCAAGCAGCATTTGGCCGAGGTTGCCAAGCAAGCTCAACAACCAGAGCAACGCAGCCTAAGCATGCCAGCTTACTATCATTTGGTCTATTCGTTGCTCTGGGGCGATGGCCAAGGCTATGTCACGGTTCCGCCGCCAGCCGGCCATTGGAACCACTGGACCTATCGTGGCATCGAGCAATTTGTGGCCCAACTTGGCTCAGAGGCAGGCATTGCACTGTGCGTATTTGATGGCGAACAACTGGCGATTGGCCTGATTGCTGAATTGCGCAATGGACAAGTCGCCTATGTGACAACCTTCGATGCCTATGCGACTGAGACTGTACCACAATTGAGCGCAACTGGTTTGGAGCAGCTATGGCAATTGCTCGAACAACGCGGTGTACCAGCGGCAGCAGCATTAATCTGTAGCCGAGCCGCCTTTGAAGCTTGGTTGGTTGCGCCCGATAAAATTGCTAGCTTACGCCAAGCGGCTACAGCTGGTGAGGCTTGGTGGCGCTTGCGCGAGGCATTGTAGCAAAGTCCTAAGGTCAAAAACACCACTGAAGAGTTGCATCAATTGCCATGAAATACTATGATGCATGCAACGAATTTTTAATCATTACACTGCGTGGCAAGCATGAATCATGCAACAACTTTAGCGGCCTTACATGCTGCATTGGCCGAAATTCATAACCCAATGCAGCATGTCGATGTACTTAACCGATTAGTTGCCGAACTCCGTTTAGTTGACCATGAACAGGCTTGGGCACTCAACCATCAGGCCGAAGGTTTGGCGCGGATGGCGGGCGACGAAAGCAAGCCTTATACTCAAGGGTTGATCGATTGTTTCTATTGGCGTTCCAAACTGCTGTTTAGTGAACAATCGTATCATCAGGCGTTAACCTACCTCTTTCGCGCCAGCAAACTGTGCCAATTAACCCCACCCCGCCAGCCCAACCCGCATTGGCTTGATATCTTAGATACCAGTTTTCAATCAGCCTCACTTGGCTCGGAAGATAGTGATGCATTTTTGGCCAGCGGCATTCATAGCGCGGCGGTGCATAATGCCTTGGGCGTGTTATTAATTGTGCTGGGCAACTATACCGAAGCTTTGCAATATTTGCAGCGAGCCAAACGCGATGCGATCCAATTAAATGATCAATGGTTTGAGGCTTTGGTTTGCAATAATTTGGGCTTTTTGCATTGCGAATTGCAAAGCCCCGAAATTGCCCTGAATGATCTGGCGCATGGTTTGCGCTTACTTGAAGCCATGACCCAATTTCCGGCGCATCTGCGCATGCGAGCCGAAATTCTCGATAACAGCGGTCGGGCGGCCTGTGCCTTGAAGCAATTTGAGCAGGCTGTGAGCTATGGTGAGCAAGCACTGGCGCTCTATCACGAAATCGATTGGCAGCATGGCCAGGCTGAGTGTCATAATAATTTAGGTTTAGCCTATGCTGGGCTTGATCAACAAAACCGAGCAATTGAGCATTTTATGCAAGCCTATGAATTAGCTTGTGGCTCGAACAATATTCACGAAGCAATTGAAGCCTTGATTCGCCATGGTGTTTTGCTCAATCGGATTAAGCATTATCAAGCCGCCCGCGTGATTCTTGAGCAAGCCTTGATTTCAGTCAATCCTACAATCAATCAGCAAAAAGTCTATCGGGCACATCAAGCTTTGGCTGATACCTATGAGGCCTTAGGCGATTTTAAAGCCTCGTTGAAGCACTATAAAGCCTATTATGAATTAAAAGATACGGTTTTTAATGAGCAATCAGTGCGACGAATGCAAGTTCTACAAACAATGTATCGTTTAGATGAAGCTCGTAATCAAGCAGCGCTGTATCATTTGCAAAATGATGATTTGCATCAACAATTAGCTGATATTCAACAAATTAATTTGCAATTGGCTGAATGGGCTAAAACTGACTCACTGACCGAAATTCTCAATCGGCGCGGTTTATACGAACAAATCGACCTTGCTTTGCAACATCAACAAACTGATGCGCAAGGCTGGGCTTGGATTATGTTTGATATTGATTTTTTCAAGGCGATTAACGATAGCTATGGCCATGATAGCGGCGACGAGGTGCTACGTGGGATTGCCCAACGAGCGCGGTTGGTGCTGCGTCATAGCGATGTGTTTGGGCGCTACGGCGGCGAGGAATTTTTGGTCTTTCTGCCGCATACCTCGATGCAAGAGGCAATTGTGATTGCTGAACGCTTGCGCACGGCGATTGCCAACACGCCGTATGTGGTTAAGCAAACCGCCGTCAACGTAACAATTAGCCTTGGCATTGCCTGGACTGAGCAGGTTGATGACCCTGAACGCCTGACCCAATTAGCTGATCAAGCGTTGTATCGTTCCAAGGCGGCGGGGCGCAATTGTTATACGGTTGAGCGTTTGGATGCGTCAGTTAGCCAACTTTCAGCATAATGCGTTGCTCAGCTGCGATGGCTAATGTATTGGCAAGCGTCACCAAATGCTCGTTGATATAGGCGCGATCGAATGGCTCAGTGATACCTTGATCGGCTCCCCGTGTGATGATGCAGGCTTGTTCCCAGAGCATGGCCCGGCGTTCTTGGTTGTCGCAGGCTAGCGCAACTTCATTCAGCAACACCAATAATCGGGCAGTTACCGCGATTTCGCCTTTAGCATATTGGCGAATTTGGTTAAGTGCAGTGCCTAACATCTGGCGAAATGTAATTGTATTCGCAACCACCCGTAGCTGATCAAATTCATCGTAGCGACATGGCGATTGCTCAGGGCGACGAATGGCCTGCGCCAGTACATCACTCAGCAAATCGATCGCATTAATCGCGGTGCTCGGGTCATTGACCGCAGGCGAAATTGCCTTGAGCGCAATATCCACCAGTTGGCGAATGCCAAACAACACATCATCAAACAACGTTCGTTCTAAACCAATCTCGAATACATCTTGAAATTCAGCGATGCTATCGGGATCAAGTTCGCGTTGCGGAACCATATGTAAGAGTGGATTACCAGTTGGCACAAAATCGCCGACCGCGCGATCCATGTAAATCACTACATCGAAGCGCTGAGCCAACTCCAACAAAGGCACAGGATCGATTGCTTGAATATAGCCGCCCTTGGCATTGTAAATTGTGGTTGGGGTTTCGTTGGGGATGGGCGGCGGTGGAATTTGCTCCATCGCATGGCCCAGCGTTTCGGGGAAGCGCCGATCCAACACATCGATCGTGCGTTCGGCGGCGCGGGCAATCAAGACACTGGCTTGAATTGTCTCGGCGATGTGGTGCACAAAATAAATAAAGGCCACAATACTCAAGAGAGTTAACATAATGCTAGTGGCAAGTGAGAGAATCGGCACAAAGACAAACGATGCTTGATCGTTAATCTGCCCCAGCACCAGCAAACTATAAATAAATGTGCCAATAAATGTGCCTAGTACATATTGCGAAGGCGTATCGCGCATCACATTACGAATAATTCGTGGCGAAAATTGCTGCGACGCGAGCACCAAGGCCACCATAATGATCGAAAAGGTAACGGTGGTGACGGTGAGCATCGAGCTGGTGACAGAAGAGAGAATCGCCCGCGCATCGTCGATCCCAGCCCGCAAAAAAGCCACATGATCAAAATCGAAAACCCGATCCAGCTCAACCGTGATAAAGGCCAAAATAGCCGAGCCAATTGCCATGAGCGTGGGCCGAAACCATAACGATGAATCCAGCTTATGATACTGATTTTCGAGTTCGCGAGTGATACGCATAGAGCCTCTAATGGGTGGAATGAACGGTGTGGAGCATGGGCGCTGGGCCGTGTTGATCTTGCATCAAATTGTGGGTTTTGGCAAGTTTTGGTTGTGGCAATAACTCAGCTTCCTCGGGGCGTTGATTGAAATACGCAACTAGTCCCGAGAGAAGATCTTAAAGGACTAGGTGTTTTAATCCCCTCTTCCTCGGGGCGTTGATTGAAATGTTGCCCGAACACTTTGCCTACATTAATCGCGTTATCGCGTTTTAATCCCCTCTTCCTCGGGGCGTTGATTGAAATTTGCACTTGATCGCTCTGAGATACTGCCGCTATTGGTTTTAATCCCCTCTTCCTCGGGGCGTTGATTGAAATACACTATATAATGCTGATTTATATAAGCTGATGAATGGAGTTTTAATCCCCTCTTCCTCGGGGCGTTGATTGAAATCCGAAGGGCTGAGTCGCCACCCATTCTTGGTGACAGTGAACATGTTTTAATCCCCTCTTCCTCGGGGCGTTGATTGAAATTCGACCTTTCCACGAACACCGTGACGACCCTCAACATAGTTTTAATCCCCTCTTCCTCGGGGCGTTGATTGAAATGATTTTAGATGCGTTAGTTTTCTTTATTAGTAGTTTAGTTTTAATCCCCTCTTCCTCGGGGCGTTGATTGAAATGGAATGGCATTTCCCTCTCCCATTGCACAACAGTAGTGTTTTAATCCCCTCTTCCTCGGGGCGTTGATTGAAATGCATTACCTATCAC